>LAZR01000144.1_pt1 | contig 91177 bp, 85 predicted proteins | sample 329461 | NCBI WGS metagenome assembly LAZR01 (sample SAMN03002196, study PRJNA259156) | marine sediment metagenome | biome: sea floor; feature: Hydrothermal impacted sediments; material: marine sediment; isolation source: Loki non-amplified sample from Loki's castle hydrothermal vent sediment ... | reverse complement strand
GGCTCAAGGTTCAAACGAATTCATTTCAATTTACATTGTCATGACCGCTTGCCTTGATATTTGGTGATTTGTCTCACCACCAGCAAGCGCCCACATGAATTACCTGATCAAATTGTTAAAGAGCGTTTTCGCTGGTCGATTACTGTGAAAGCAACCCGGCGGCCGTTGACTTGGCTTGCCTCAGCGAGGAAGGCGTATTCTACGCAGTTCCTGGTGTTTGTCAATGTGCGATTTTCGCTATCGATACAACCCTGATACGAAACCGCTAACCCTCTGACAAACCAAGGCTTTTACACCTTATGCACCGCTGGTAACGCTTGGCGTCCCCGGCAGCGGATGCGTACTTTACGGTTTCACGGCCGGGTTGGCAAGGGCTTTGATAAAATGAAGTCAAAAAAGTTTCAGCTTTGGGTTTTTGCTTTGCGCATGATGGCTAAGACAGGGCCTGAAGCCACGTAAGCACCAAACAGTAGTAGCAGCATGACTGAAGGCTCAACAGAGATCATTACGAAAGCCAACACGATGGCAAGAAGCACAACAAAGGGTACTGGCTTGCGCACATCGAACTCTTTGAAGCTGTAATAGCGGATATTACTGACCATTAGAACGCCTGCTGCAGCCACCACGACCAGCATTAGCAGTTTGAAACCAACAGCATCGGCATCGAAGCTATGGAAAGTCCACACACTCGCCGCCACCAGCGCCGCTGCGGAAGGGCTTGGCAAACCAATAAACCATTTTTTATCAACACTACCAATCTGGACATTGAAGCGGGCAAGGCGAAGCGCGGCACAGGCGACGTAAAGAAAAGCGACCACCCAGCCGGTTTTCCCGATATCTTGCAGAATCCAGGTGAAAGCCACTAGCGCAGGCGCCATACCAAACGAAATCATATCCGCCAAGCTATCATATTCGGCGCCAAACGCGCTTTGCGTATTGGTCATTCGGGCAACACGGCCATCCAGGCCATCCAGCACCATAGCAATAAAGATAGCGACCGCGGCCGAGGTAAACTCCCCATTAATACCCGCAACCACCGCAAAGAACCCTGCAAACAAGGCCGACGTGGTAAATAAGTTAGGCAGTAAATAGATACCACGGCGGCGAATTTTCTTACCGTCCTCTACTGTCTCTTCAATCACTTCAGTTTCACGTAAGAAGGCAGTTGCCAGATCCTCGTTGCCGATTGCGCCTGGCTGATCAGTACTCTCTGGCTGGGTAGAGGCTGGCTGACCTAGATGTGACTGATCAGAGTTTGCGGGCTCTTGATCGCGAGCGTCCTGTGTCATAGGTTTCATCCATTAAAAGTAAATCACGGGAACAGTGGTCGCTTTCATTCTACACGGTGAGTGCCGCTCGGCCAGTCAATTGCACCTAGACATAGGCAAACATCAGCGCAAAACGAGCCCCCATAGCAGCTACCCATAAAAAAACGCCGCCCCGTTAAAGGGGCGGCGGTCGGGGCCTATATTAAGCGCTTCACGCTTTTAGTTAGTAAGACCTTTTACCTAAAGGGATAAGACCTTATCACCTCGGGCGATTCCCGATACACCAGTACGTGCGACCTCAAGAATACCTACCGGCGCCATCGCCTGAAGGAAGGCATCCAACTTGCCTGCATCGCCAGTAATCTGCACGGTGTAGAGGCTCGGCGAAACGTCGACAATCTGCGCACGGAAGATATCCACCGTTCGCTTCACTTCATCGCGCGCCGCACCGAGTGCTTTCACCTTCACTAGCATCAGTTCGCGCTCAATGTGGTTGCCTTCGGTAAGATCCACCAGCTTGACCACATCAATCAGCTTATTAAGGTGCTTGGTGATCTGCTCAATTACCCGATCATCGCCCACAGTAGTGACCGTTAAACGCGATAGCGACGGATCTTCCGTAGGCGCCACGTTGAGCGTTTCAATGTTGAAGTTACGCTGGGAGAACAGCCCGACTACACGTGACAGCGCACCCGGTTCATTTTCCAATAGAATCGAGATGATATGACGCATCAGGTACGCTCCGTTTTAGACAGCAGCATGTCGCGCATGGCGCCTAACGGCACCTGCATCGGATAGACGTGCTCATGGGGATCGACCTTCACGTCAAGAAACACCAGCTCGTGCTTATTGGCAAACGCACGCTCTAGCGCTGGCTCAAGCTCATCAAGCGTATTGACGGTAATCGCCGTAAACCCATACGCCTCAATCAGCATATGGAAGTCCGGTAGCGACTCCATATAAGAGTGCGAGTGGCGCGACTTATAGTTCAAATCCTGCCACTGACGCACCATGCCTAGCGATGCATTGTTAAGATTGACGATCTTGACGCCCACCCCATACTGCTTACAGGTAGAGAGCTCCTGCATCATCATCTGAAAGCTGCCTTCACCGGTGACGCACACCACGTCATCATCCGGGTAGTTCTGCTTGATCCCCATGGCGGCGGGGAAGCCAAAGCCCATGGTACCCAAGCCACCTGACGTAATCAGACGGTTAGGTTTATCGAACTTGTAGTACTGTGCGGCAAACATCTGATGCTGGCCCACATCCGTCGTGACATAAGCCTCGCCACGGGTAACCCGACAAAGCGCTTCAACGACCTCCTGTGGCTTAAGTGCTTCGCCGGGCTTTGAAGGCTCGTAAAGCTTGCCTTCACGGTCGGCGCGCCAGCCGTCAATTTTCTGCCACCACTCGGTTAATGCTTCAGGATCGGCAATTTTATGCCCCTGCACCAAGCTGATCATTTCATTGATAACACTTGAGGCAGGGCCAACGATCGGCACATCAGCACGCACCGTTTTAGAGATCGAGCTAGGATCTACATCGACGTGAATGATTTTAGCCGTTGGGCAGAATTTCGAGGTGTTGTTGGTCACCCGGTCATCAAAACGCGCGCCAATGGCAATAATCAGGTCGGCATGGTGCATGGCCATATTGGACTCATAGGAACCATGCATGCCCAGCCAGCCCAAACACTGCCGATCACTTTGAGGATAAGCTCCAATCCCCATTAGCGTCGTGGTAATCGGATAACCCAGCTGCTTGACCAGATCAGTCAGGCCTTCGCTGGCTTTGCCTGTGACGACGCCGCCACCGGTATAAAACACCGGACGTTTAGCTTTGAGCATCAGCTCGACAGCTTTTTTAATCTGCCCAGTGTGGCCGCGGGTTACCGGGTTGTACGAGCGCAGCTTGACCTTTTTCGGGTAGATGTACTCGTAACGCTCAGTGGGCGCGGTCATATCCTTAGGGATATCAACCACCACAGGACCAGGGCGACCGGTAGAGGCTAAATAGAATGCCTTTTTGAGCACTTCCGGAATTTCAGATGGGTGACGAATCGAGAAGCTATGCTTCACGATAGGGCGTGTCACACCAATGATATCGGTTTCCTGGAAGGCGTCTTCACCGATCAGATGACTCGCCACCTGGCCGCATAGCACCACCATAGGAATGGAGTCCATATAGGCAGTGGCAATGCCGGTCACGGCGTTAGTCGCACCAGGCCCGGAAGTCACCAGCACGCAGCCTGGCTTGCCCGAAGCGCGGGCATAACCATCAGCAGCATGCGTAGCCGCTTGTTCGTGACGCACTAGAATGTGCTTCACCTTGTCCTGACGGAAAAGCGCATCATAAATATGCAGCGCTGCACCACCAGGGTAACCATAAATGTATTCGATGCCCTCATCTTGCAAGAAGCGGGCGATCATATCTGCGCCGGAAAGCAGTTCCACTGTGTATCTCCCCTGAAGGTCTCGAGTGCGATCCGCAGGACATCCTGCGGTGTCGAGTGCGGCGGTATGCCGCTGCCGGCCTATGCCGGCACCTGATGCCAAACCCTGGCATGTGACCCGGTTAGGGCCTGCACTCTCATCACGGCGGATCGCCGTGTCGGGGCGTTGGCCAGGTTGGGCGGTTAGCCCAAGCCCGGAAGTCCTTCGGCGGGTAGAGGCCTTCGCCTACCCTTCGCGCGGGAGTTAGGGGTTGCCCATTGAGTCCGCGCCCGCAAATCAGGAACCGACAAGATTCCATTAGCACCCTCAGCCTGTCAACCTCCTATCAGTCCAAACGCAACAAAGGTCGCAGAAAGCCATTAAAAAAGCCCCGCCAGCGTCGCTAGCGGGGCTTTTTGCCTACTCAATTGCGCAAAAGTGTTGTCATCAATTACGAGTTAAACACCAGTTTGCCATCTTCCGCTTTAATATGGATGGTATCGCCTGGGGCAAACTTACCTGCCAGCAAATCATGCGCCAACGGATTTTCAATGCGGCTTTGAATCGCCCGCTTAAGCGGCCGCGCCCCATATACAGGGTCAAAGCCCACCACCGCTAGCTGTGCCATAGCCTCGGCGCTGATATCAAGCTTCAAGTCATGCTCGGCCAAGCGTACTTTCAGGCGTTCCAACTGAATGCCAGCAATAGCCTGGATCTGCTCTTGGCCCAGCGCATGGAATACCACTACTTCATCAATACGGTTGATCAATTCCGGACGGAAGTGATTGCCCACTACCTCCATGACCATATTTTTCATCAGCTCATAGTCCCGCTCTTGATCACCACTAGGGTCACCGCCCATGCGCTGGATAATGTCCGAGCCCATGTTAGAGGTCATCACGATCACGGTATTACGAAAATCCACCGTACGTCCCTGGCCATCGGTCAAGCGGCCATCTTCCAGCACCTGCAGCAGGATATTAAACACATCCGGGTGGGCTTTCTCCACCTCATCCAGCAGCAGTACCGAATAGGGCTTACGCCGCACGGCTTCGGTTAAGTAGCCGCCCTCTTCATACCCCACATAGCCGGGAGGCGCGCCGATCAAGCGGGCCACGGAGTGTTTTTCCATAAACTCCGACATATCGATGCGCACCATGGCCTCTTCGGTATCGAACAGGAAATTGGCCAGCGACTTACACAGCTCTGTTTTACCCACCCCGGTGGGGCCGAGGAATAGGAAAGAGCCGTTGGGGCGGTTTGGATCGGAAAGACCTGCCCGCGAGCGACGCACCGCGTTGGCTACTGCCTCGACGGCTTCTTCCTGTCCAATCACCCGTTGATGCAACGCCTCTTCCATACGCAGCAGCTTGTCCCGTTCTCCTTCCAGCATTTTAGAGACAGGAATGCCCGTCCAACGGGAAACCACCTCGGCGATCTCCTCTTCAGTGACGTTAGAGCGCAGCAATTGGTGGCTAGAGGTATCCGCTTCTCCCTCGCCGCTTTCAGCAATTCTCTTCTCGAGCTCGGGAATCTTACCGTACTGAATTTCTGACATGCGGCCCAGGTCGCCCTGACGGCGGGCCTGCTCCAGATCAAGTCGCGCTTGCTCCAAATCAGCCTTAAACTGCGCAGCCCCTTGAATACTGGCCTTCTCCGCCTTCCAGATTTCATCGAGGTCGGCGTATTCGCGCTCTAGCTCGTGAATCTGAGTGCTCAATGCTTCCAAGCGTTTTTTGCTCGCCTCATCGGTCTCTTTTTTAAGCGCCTCGCGCTCCATCTTAAGCTGGATGAGGCGACGATCAAGACGATCCATCGCTTCCGGTTTGGAGTCCAGCTCCATACGAATCCGTGATGCTGCTTCATCAATTAGATCAATCGCCTTATCGGGCAGTTGGCGATCAGTGATGTAGCGAGTAGAAAGCTTGGCCGCGGCGATAATCGCTGAGTCAGTGATATCCACACCATGGTGCACTTCGTAGCGTTCTTTCAGGCCACGCAGTATTGCTACGGTGTCCTCTTCGGAAGGCTCATCCACCAGCACTTTTTGGAAGCGGCGCTCCAGAGCGGCGTCTTTCTCAATGTACTTGCGATATTCATCAAGGGTCGTCGCGCCTACGCAGTGCAGCTCACCGCGGGCCAGGGCTGGCTTGAGCATATTGCCTGCATCCATGGCGCCTTCGGCTTTGCCTGCGCCGACCATGGTGTGTAGCTCATCGATAAACAGGATCACCCGCCCCTCTTCCTGGGAGAGCTCTTTAAGCACCGCTTTCAAGCGCTCTTCAAACTCGCCGCGGAACTTGGCGCCTGCCAATAGCGAGCCCATATCCAGCGAGAGCACGCGCTTATCTTTTAAGCCCTCGGGCACTTCGCCGTTAACAATACGCTGGGCCAACCCCTCAACAATCGCGGTTTTACCCACACCGGGTTCGCCAATCAACACCGGGTTATTTTTGGTGCGCCGCTGCAGCACTTGAATAGTGCGACGAATTTCATCATCGCGTCCTATAACGGGGTCAAGCTTGCCGTCCAGCGCTCGCTGGGTAAGGTCCATGGTGTATTTATTGAGTGCTTCACGCTGATCTTCGGCGTTGGCATCATCCACGGTGGCACCGCCGCGCAGGCTGTTAATGGCGGCTTCGAGGGATTTGCGGGTTATTCCGGCTTCTTTGAGTAGCTTGGTAATCGCCGAATTCATTTCCAACGCTGCCAGCAGCACCAGCTCACTGGCAATAAACTGATCGCCGCGCTTTTGCGCTTCGCGGTCAGTTAAGTTGAAAAGTTTGATGAAATCTCGCGATGGCTGAACTTCGCCGTCGAACTGGCCTACCTTGGGTAGGTCATCTAGCTGCTGCATCAAGCCATCGCGCAGGCGCGAGGGGCTGCCCTCGGCTTTTTCAATCAGGGCTTTAATACCGGTATCTTTGGTGTCGAGCAGGGCAAGCAGCAAATGTGCTGGATCTAATTGATTGTGACCGCGACCCACGGCCAGCGACTGCGCCTCGGCAATCGCACTCTGCAGCTTGGCGGTAAATTTATCAAAACGCATGGAATTCCTCCTGGGGTAGCCATGCGTTTTGACGCATAGCGTAACCCGATAACCTGTCGTTAGACGTGCTAATCACTATTAGCTTGACAAGTTAAATGGCGTCAGTCCTGCGTATTTCAAGTGCTCAGCAGCTAAACCGCTGGCTTATAAAATTGTTTGTGAACATTAATTGATCCAGATCACGCTCGCCATGCGGCCTGTCTTGCCTCCATCACGACGATAAGAGTAAAACCGCGACTCACAGGCGGTGCAAAAATGGCCGCCGCTAATCTGATTAACGCCTAGCGCTTCTAGCCGAAAGCGTGCCAAGCGATAAAGGTCTGCCATGTAATGGCCTAATCGGTAGGGGCTATGGTCAAAGGCTTCGGCGGTATCAGGATGCACCGCTACAAAGGCGCCATACACTTCCGGCCCTACCTCAAACTGGGCGTTTGAGATCGCTGGGCCCAGCCATACGAGAATATCGTCGGGATCCGTGTTCATTGCGGCAATCGTTGCTTCCAGCACCCCACCCGCTAACCCACGCCAACCAGCGTGGGCAACGGCTACCTGAGTACCCGCACGGTTGCAAAACATCACCGGCAGGCAATCGGCGGTCAATACCACACAGGCGTATTTATTAGAGGTTGCAATCGACGCATCTGCATCGGCTGGCTCAGGCTGATACCCCTGCTGCACACGGGCACCATGGGTTTGATTTAGCCATAGCAAAGGCCGTTCATCGCCAATCTCTTTTTGTAGCAGACGACGGCATAGCGCAACGTGGTCTGTGTTATCCCCCACATGGGACGCAGGATTAAAAGCCGCAAAATCACCCTGGCTCGGCCCCCCTTCTCGGGTGGTCACAAACGCTCGTACATTGGCCGGTGCAGGCCAATCGGGTATTAAAAGCGTAGGCCGCAGATTAATGGCATCGCTCATCGCATGGTCTCATTATCTTCTCGCAGGTAGTCCAGCAACATTAACAAATCGTCAGGAAGGTCTGCCTGAAAGGTTAATGTTTCGCCACTTACCGGATGCTTAAAAATTAATTTACGCGCATGCAGGGCCTGACGTGGAAATTCACGCAGGATTTCCTTCAACGGCCCAGCAGCGCCTGGCGGTAGCTTGGCACGACCACCATACATGGGGTCACCAATCAATGGATAGCGAGCGTGGGCCATATGCACACGAATTTGGTGGGTGCGTCCGGTTTCCAATTTGCATCGCACGTGCGTGTGAGCGCGAAAACGCTCAACCACGCGAAAGTGCGTAATAGCAGGCTTGCCAGATGTCGTGACTGCTTGGCGCTTACGGTCTTTTGGATGCCGCCCAATAGGAGCATCAATAGTACTACCCGACACTGGCTTACCAATGACTACCGCGTCGTACTGGCGCGACACGCTGCGCGCCTGCATCTGCGCCACTAACGCTGTTTGTGCGGGCAGCGTTTTTGCCACCATCATTAAACCGGTAGTGTCCTTATCCAACCGGTGTACGATACCTGCGCGCGGAACTTCAGCAATCGCCGGGTAATGATGCAGCAGCGCATTTAAGAGCGTGCCATCAGGATTACCCGCCGCTGGATGCACCACCATCCCCGCCGCTTTATTAATGACCATCAGTGTTTCATCTTCATAAACGATATCTAGCGCAATATCCTGCGCTTCAAAACGCGTATCGTCTTCGATGGTCGCCTGCAGCGCTAGCACTTCGTGACCATGCAGTTTGGCTTTTGGCTTGGCCTGAGCGCCATCCACCGTTAGTTCACCGGCGTTAATCCACGCTTTTAAGCGCTCGCGGGAGTAATCACTGAACAACTCCGCTGCTGCTTGGTCTAACCGCGCACCGGCCAGTGAGGCGGGCACGCGCTGCGTGTCTTCAACAATTCGGGACATGAAAAACCTCTTTAAAACGCAAAAAAACCTTAGCTTGTACTTTTGACGACACCCGACGAAACGTCGCTAAGCCTGCGTTTTGAGCCGAGGTGTTTTATAGTGGGCTGACTGCGACCTATTCTACCATTTCTACTTATGGCCATCGCCGCTTTTTGGTGATTGAGGCTTGTTAGCAACGAGGATGATGATGCGCGTTTTTTCAGCTGCCAACCGCTTTGGCGCTTTAGCCCTTAGCCTTGCCCTTTTAGCGGGCTGTGCGAGCAATAACTCCAGCGAAGAAGAGGATGATGAATTTGCTGGTGTACAAGAGCGTGAGCTCTACGAACTGGCCCGCACGGCCTTAGACAGTAACCGCTATCCAATTGCGATAGAGCGTTTAGAGGCGCTCGACACTCGCTACCCCTTTGGGGCACATGCTGAGCAGGCTCAGCTCGAACTCATTTATGCCTACTATGAAAATAGGGATTGGGAAGAAGCACGGGCAGCAGCAAGTCGCTTTATTCGCCTCCACCCAGACCACCCCCAAGTGGACTATGCCTACTACTTGCGCGGTCTTTCCGCATGGCAAGCAGGCCGTTTCAGCTTAGAGCGTTTGCGCTTGATTGATATTTCAAAGCGTGACCTGGGTGCGTCAAGGGATGCCTACAACGACTTCCGCGAGTTGATTCAGCGCTATCCGCAAAGTGAGTATGCCGCTGATTCTCAGCAGCGTATTGTCTATCTACGTGAACTGCTGGCTCGCCATGAACTTCACGTCGCTGACTACTACTTGCGCCGTGGCGCTTATTTAGCCGCGGTTGAGCGCGGCCGCTGGGTGATTGAAAATTACCCTGAGTCCAATGCCACCCGTGATGCATTGGCAACCATGGTTGAAGGCTACCAGGGCCTTGGCATGGATGACCGAGTGAGCGAAGTGCTTGCCGTATTACGCGAAAATGCCCCGGATCATGAACAGTTGCAAGGCAACCGTTTTGTTCCCAAGCACGCAAGGTAAAACGGCTCAATTTCTGGTTGTCTTGGCTCAGGTACACCTATTCTATCTAAACAAGTGTCTATGAAAGCCTGCGACTAAAAACTTGTACAAAAACCACGCTTTGGCGTGGTTTTTTTATGGAGAAAAAATCACCGCCCCTATAAACATGATTTATATGAGCAAATATAATGACAGAACTCATACAAATTAAAAATAAAACCTATACATTATCTGTACAAGCACTGTATAGTATTTTCATCATACATAATAAAGCGTCTGCACGGCGCCTAGGGAATTTCAATGCTGCTGTCCATATCCGGCACCAAGATCAGCACCCGACTAATCGCAGGTTTTTCTGCGCTTTTGGGACTGTTGATTCTGTTAACTGCTGTAGGCATTTATCAAGTCAATCAAATCGACCGTGATCTAACCACAATTAACGATGTTAACGGCACCAAGCAGCGTTTTGCTGTGGATTGGCGGGGCAGTGTTCATGATCGTGCCATTGTGCTCCGAGATATCGTTATCACCGCAGGTAACGGCAATCTCGCGTCACTAGAGAGCGAAATGGTTCGCTTAAGCGATGCCTATAGTATGGCCGCAACTGGCATGCAGCAGGTCACTAACGAACATGCTAGCACCGCACAAGAACAGGCCATTATCAACAGCATCAATGAGCAAGGCGTCATTACCCAGGGACTAACCGAACAGGTGATCGCTGCCCGCCACGCTGATGAATATGACACTGCGCAAAGGCTACTATTAGAGCAAGCAGGCCCAGCTTATACCGAATGGCTAAACCGCATTAATCAGTTTATCGACCTGCAGCAGGAACTAAATAACGCCACTACTGCTTCAGCGCGTGATACTGCCTCAGGCTTTCAGATGCAGATGCTTGGTTTAACGCTATTTGCGCTATTGGTGGGTGGTTTAATCGCAGTGTTTTTATCCCGCCAACTGCTGCGTGAATTGGGCGCGGAACCCCATCAAGTAAAAGCGTTTGCTGAAGCAATTGGCCGTGGCGAATTAACCAGCCAAGTGAGCCTCAAGAGAGGCGATACCCGCAGTATTATGGCGTCTCAGGTGGCCATGGCCCATCAACTGCAAGCTATTGTGACTCAGGTTCGCGCTTCTGCAGAGGCGGTGGCCAGTAATAGCGAGCAAATCGCACAAGGCAACAATGACCTCTCCTCACGTACAGAGCAGCAAGCGAGTGCGCTAGCAGAAACAGCCTCAGCCATGGAGCAGCTCAACAGCACCGTCAAACTTAATGCCGACAATTCAGAGCAAGCCAGCAAAGAAGCCTCAAGCGCTTCTGGCATGGCAACTCGCGGAGGTAAAGCAGTTCAACAGGTTGTTGAAACAATGAACGACCTTAATAAAAGCTCACAGGAAATTGCTGGCATTATCTCAACCATCGATGCCATCGCTTTCCAAACCAATATTTTGGCGCTAAATGCCTCTGTTGAAGCCGCTCGCGCAGGCGAACATGGTCGCGGCTTTGCAGTGGTTGCAGAAGAAGTACGTAGGCTTGCCCAACGCAGCGCCGATGCCGCGCGGGAAATTAACAACCTGATTTCTAGCAATTTGGAACGGGTTAACCATGGTAATGAGCGCGCTGAAGAAGCCAGTAAATCTACCGACGAAATTGTAGCGGCCATTGAACGCGTCAGCAGCATTATGAAAGAAATTAGCCATGCTAGCGCTGAGCAAAGCGCCGGTGTGCAGGAAGTTGGCCAAGCGGTGACCGAGATGGATCAAGTCACTCAACAGAATGCCGCGCTAGTTCAAGAGAGTGCCAAGTCGTCATCCAGCTTACGCCAAAATGCCCACTCTTTACTGCACGCAATGCAAGTCTTCAAACTGCCCAACGCCCAACACACAACCTCTGCTTTGTCAGCGCCAGCAAGCGCTTACAGCAACCCATCACCATCACTACCGGTCGCAAACATTAAGCGCGCGGAGCCCGAGTGGGAAAGCTTCTAAACTTGTAACGGGTTTGGCCGTTGATTGATTTATAGATAAGCACGGTGTCTATCTTAGAGACCGTGCTTTATAGATTGCCCTCGAGAATCGCTATGAAACCCACCCGAAGCCTGCTGATCGTTTTCTTATTGCCTATATTAATGTTGATCCTGCCTTTACTGCTTATACTGGTACTAACGACGCAGGCGATAAAGGAGCAGTCACTACAAAACTACCAGCTGCAATCCAATGACTTGAACACTCTCGTTCAAATGGCCACCTTTGACCGTAAACTTAGTGATCTTCACCAGCGAATAACGGAGGTACTAAACCGCGCGGCTGTGACCAACTTGAGCGCGATGCAGCGCTACACTGAATACAACTTGATCAATCAAGAGCTCAACAAAGTTGGCCAGAGTATTGATGACCTCACTACATCACCGCTTATTTTAGATCTTACCCCAGAAAATGCCCTGACGTTACAGCGTGCGTTTCATCAGTATCAGCTTTTTATTAACATGGCCAATGGAATGGCCACGCTTAACCAGAGCGATCCAGGTTTTTTCCTGCAGGAAGCCCATAACCATTTCAGCACCTTCACACTATTTTCACAGCAGATTTTTGAAGCGCTAACACAGCGGGCTAGCGACCGTCATAGAGACTCTTATAAAGCCTTAATAGACTTGGGAGTATCTACGCTTTGGATCGGCGTTGGCATCTTAGCACTGCTGATCAGTACTGCGATCTTAGTGGCTTGTGGTATCAATAAGCGTTTAATGACGGTGGGCGACGCCATTTTGGCGCTCTCCAATAGCCATAAAAAACTACCGGACTTTAAAGCGATTAAAAAGATGAGTCAGCGACGTAGCGGCTCTTTAAAGCGTGTTGCAAAAGCACTGATGACGTTTCGTGATGCTGAACTTCAGCGCCGAGAGGCCGAACATAAGATTCACAGGCTCGCCTATTATGACTCGCTTACGGAGCTCCCCAACTGGCAATTGATGAAACAACATTTAGAGCGTTCGCTGAAAACCAGCCAGCAAACCAGCGTCTATGGCGCGCTTATTTATATCGACGTTGATGACTTTAAGCGAATCAATGACAGTGATGGTCATAGCGCAGGCGATGCAATTCTAAAGTGTGTCGCCGAGCGCTTAAGCAACCTTCATCATGAAGGCTGTACGGTTGGCCGCATAAGCGGCGATGAGTTTGGCATCATTATCGAAGGACTGGCCAGTGACCAGCTTGAAGCAGCAGCAAAAGCTGAGTTATTTGCCGAGCAGGTGTGCCATTTACTGACACAACCTTATTATCTCAACAGTAATTACCATTTCCTTAATATTAGCCAAGGACTGGTTCTATTTAGCTGCCCAGAGAAAAGTGTTGAAGACCTTTTCCAATATGCGAACGCGGCGGTTCATATAGCCAAAAAAACTGAGCGGAACGCCATTAGTTTTTACGACCCTGCCGTTCAAGCAGAACTTGAAGCTCGCACGGAGCTCGAACGCGACCTGAGGCTTGCTATTGAGCAACAAGAGTTTCTGTTGGTCTATCAACTCCAGGTTAACAATCAAGGCCACCCAATTGGCGCTGAAGCGCTCATTCGCTGGGAACATCCAACTCGCGGATGTATTTCTCCCGGCGTATTCATTCCCCTTGCTGAAGAGACCGGCTTAATTGTGCCGATTGGCAGTTGGGTACTTCGTGCAGCCTGCGAACAGTTGGTGGCTTGGCAAGCATTTGATCATACAAAAGAGCTGGTGCTTGCTGTGAACGTCAGCGCCAAACAGTTTCAGCAGCCCAATTTTGTGCAAGAGGTTTCTCATGCTTTAGACGTTAGCGGAGCCTCACCCCATCGGCTTAAGCTGGAACTCACTGAGAGCACAGTACTTGGTAAAGTAGAAGAAACCATTGAACGCATGCATCAGCTCAAAGCACTGGGCATAAGCTTTGCCATGGATGATTTTGGTACAGGCTATTCATCGTTACAGTACTTAAAACGCCTACCACTGGACCAAATAAAAATTGATCAGTCGTTCGTACGTGACCTTCATCAGGATACGGACGATATGGCGATTGTGCAGACCATCATTGCCATGGGTCGGGCGTTAGGGCTAAGCGTCATCGCCGAAGGAGTAGAAACACTGGAGCACTGGCGCTACTTAAACGAGCACCAGTGCCATGCCTACCAAGGCTACTACTTTTGCAAGCCCGTCAGCGCTGAAGAGATGGCAACGTTATGTCTTGCCCCTCCTCCCGAGATGGCTTAGCGCTGCTTCACCCGGCTTATTCGCCAGGCTGCCAGCCATTCACAATTGGATAGCGGCGGTCCCGGCCAAAGCCACGGGGAGTAACGCGCACGCCAATCGGTGCTTGACGGCGCTTATACTCACAGCGGTCAACAAGCTTAACCACTTTATAAACATCTTCATGGTCAAAACCAGCGGCGATGATCGCTTCAGCGCTCATGTCACCTTCGATATAACTTAAGAGGATAGCATCGAGGACATCGTAATCGGGCAAAGAGTCGCTATCCTGCTGATCCGGCGCAAGCTCCGCGCTGGGTGGGCGCTCAATTACCCGCTCAGGAATGGCAGGTGATTGGGTATTGCGCCAGCGGGCCAAGCGATATACCCAGGTTTTATACACGTCTTTAATCGCATTATAGCCACCTACCATATCGCCATACAGCGTAGCGTACCCCACCGCCATTTCGCTTTTGTTACCGGTGGTGAGCACCATTAAGCCTTTCTTATTGGAGATCGCCATTAGCAATACGCCGCGACAACGCGATTGCAGGTTCTCTTCAGTAGTGTCGCGCTCGGTGCCGGCAAAGCTCTCCGCCAGCGTCCCCATAAACGCCTCGACCATGGGTTCAATCGGCATAATTTCGTAGTGTACGCCCAACATCTTGGCCTGCTCAGCGGCATCTTGCTTAGAGATATCTGCGGTGTAGTGGTAAGGCATCATCACCGCCTGCACCCGCTGCGGGCCGAGTGCGTCAACGGCAATCGCTAGGGAAAGCGCCGAATCAATACCGCCTGAAAGTCCCAATACTACTCCGTCGAAACCACTCTTGTTGACGTAGTCGCGAAGCCCGGTAACCAGGGCACAGTAAAGACTCTCTTCCGGGGCTACCTCAGGGTCAATCTCGCCGGGCTGCGGTTCCCAAATTGTGGCGCTGGTTTGCAAAAACTGGATGGGCATCAGGCCTGCCTGCCAGTACGGCGCCAGCACCTGCACTTGTCCACTGGCATTAACGCAGCACGAGCCACCATCAAATACCAACTCGTCTTGGCCTCCGATGGTGTTTACATAAACAATCGGACGGTTGACGTCCTGCGCGTGTAGCTCCAATAACCGCAACCGCTCAGCGGGCTTGTCTTGGTGATAGGGCGAGGCATTCAAGCTAATCAACACCTCAGCGCCTGCCTCGGTGGCCGCTCTAACCGGTGCACCATCCCAAAGGTCTTCGCAGATCAGCAGGCCCAGCTTGGCACCTTTGTGCTCATAAACCAGCGGTTCGCTGCCGGGCGTAAAGTAGCGCTGCTCGTCGAATACCTGATAATTAGGCAACGCTTGCTTAGCGTACTCAGCCTCCCATTGACCGTTGTAAAGTAGGCCAGCGAGGTTGTAGCAGCGCCCTTCGCGCACACCGGGATAACCAATGATCACCAGCACATCCCGGGCGATTTTCGATGCCATCAGGGCGCGCGCTTCGCGCAGGCGGGTTTCCATGGAGGGGCGCAGCAGTAAATCTTCTGGCGGATAGCCCGATAAAAAAAGCTCAGGAAAGACAACAATATCCGCCCCATGCTCAATCCGCGCTTCGCGCACGGCCTCAATGGCGCGTGCGGCATTACCGGGAATATCCCCGACCAAAGGATCGAGTTGGGCCATTACCAGCGTTAAGTCTTGCATGGGCGTCAAAATCTCTTGAGAATCTTTAGAATAGGGTTACACCGTCATACACGTATTGTCACGCAAGGGCCGCCAGCTAGCAAAGGTCGCATGACACTCCCAACACCTATATCCCCACTTCGGGAGACACAAAAGGATGAACCTATTGATCATTCGGCTGATTATCTTCGCCGTTCTATTCTACGTCGGTTTAAAGCTTTACGGCATGTATCGCCAACGCAAGCTTGAGCATGACGAAAAAAGTAAAACGCTCAATCGCCATGAAGGTGGCAAAATGGTTCGCTGCCGCTGGTGCGAGGTGCATGTGCCTGAAGATGAAGCGTTGCGCGATCAAGAGCAGTGGTTTTGCTCCGGCGCTCACCGTGACCGCTACTTGCAAGAGCAGCAGAATAAAGATGGTACGCCTTAGACTTTTTTAGGTGAGCCATTTTAAGAGCCCAGTAGCCGCTGCTGGGTTGGCTGGTAAGGCGTTGGGTCGATCAGCGGCTCACGCCCTAGCAATTGATCTACCAGCAAGTGGGTAGAGGCAGGCGCTAGCACCAAGCCATTGCGGTAATGCCCGGCATTGACGAACACATTGGGCCACTGCGGCAGCGCGCCAATAAAGGGTATGCCCCCCGGGGAACCGGGGCGCAGCCCGGCCCACTGGTGCGCCACTGGGCAGTGTGCCAACGCTGGCAAAATGGCTTCAGCACTCTGCTTCAAGGAGGCTAAGGCCGTTGCGTCGGTGGTCTTATCAAAGCCGGTCTCTTCCAGCGTAGAGCCTACTAACAGCAGGCCATCTGCACGCGGGATAATGTAGCGTCCGTCTTTTAACACCACCCGCTGTAATAAGCCTTGAGGTGCCTGATAGGCAATCATCTGGCCTTTCACAGGCCTTACCGGTAGCTGCACATCAAGCTGTACCAAAAGTTGCGCGGCCCAAGCACCCCCACAAATAATGATGCGCTCTGCGTTTAGTACACCCTCAGAAGTCGTCACGCCCGCTACGTTGCCATCTTTACGAATAAAGCCGGTGACCTCGCACCGCTCACGCAGTGTCACCTGAGGCATGGCCGCCAGCCGTGCCTTCAACGCCTTAGCTAAGCGCGGATTACGCACGCTGCCAAGCGTAGGCATCCATAGTGCGCTGTCGTCAGCCATGGCGACGCTGGGCTCTTTATGATGGACAAAGTCTGCCCCCACCCGCTCCAGTGGTTTCCCCAACTGCCGAGCCCAGAGTAGTGCTTCATCGGCGTCATCCACATTCAGGTACAGCAACCCTTTTTGGCGATACTCAGGATCAATACCGGTCTCTTCCAATAACCGCAGCGCTAAAGAGGGATAAACGCCTTCCGACCAACGGGATAGCTGTGTCACTGCAGGGGCGTAACGCCAGGGGTAAAGCGGCGAAACAATACCGCCGCCCGCCCATGAGGCTTCCTGACCGCACTGCCCACGCTCTACCAACACCACTTGCTGTCCGGCATCGGCTAACTGAAGCGCAGTCATCATACCGATCACGCCACCACCAATAATTAAGAAATCGCTCACAAAAATGTCCGCTTTGGCTTACATAAAAAATAGTCACTGTCGCCTAGGGTATTGGAATAACCACCCCGTCATGGCCGCTGGCACCGGACAGTGAGCATAGCGTGGGCGCTAACAGGGTCAAGTCAGGAGGTGCAAATGCGTAGCGGTTTTAGCAACAAACACCCAGCGCTAGAAGGTGGATTCACGCTGCTTGAATTGATGATTACGCTGTTGCTGGTGGGCATCATCGCTGCTTGGGGGCTTCCCAACTTTCAAGCATTGGGAAATCGAACCGCCCAGACCAGCGAAGTCAATCGGTTACAAAGCACCTTTGCGTTAGCGCGTAATACGGCGATTAGTCAACGTAGTCAGATTACCCTTTGCCCCGCTGCTGAGAACCGTAGGGCCTGCCACGATGATTGGGGTGGTGAGCTAATGATTGTGCGAGGTGATAATACCGATGGCATTTCAGCAGATGATATTCTGCGTATTGTGCCTGCACAACCAGGTACGCAAGTAACTTACAGCAGGGGCTGGTCACGCATCCGCTTTAGCGCATTAGGCTATACCAGCGGGTTCAACGGCAGTTTTGCAATTTGCTCAAATAGCAGTGCTGATGGAACTCAAGGTAAAAGACTGGTGCTTAGCCAACTGGGACGTTTACGCATTGATGAAGCGCCTATCGATTGCTAGGCGCTTCATGCTAGCCAGTATTTACCCAGCGATACCGTCTAAGTAGCGCTCAGCGTCCAGCGCTGCCATGCAACCGCTGCCCGCGGAGGTAATCGCTTGACGATAGATGTGATCCATCACATCGCCGCAGGCAAACACACCCGGCACACTAGTGGCGGTGGCGTTGCCTTCGAGGCCTGAGTTCACTTTGATATAGCCGCCATTCATAGATAATTGGCCTTCAAAGATACCGGTATTGGGGCTATGGCCAATGGCAATAAACAGGCCCGGTGCATGAATCTCTTTGCTTGAACCGTCTTTGGTGGATTTCACCCGCACGCCCGTAACACCTGAATTGTCGCCAAGAACCTCTTCCACTTCCTGGAACCATTCCAGGACGATCTTGCCCGCCTCGGCTTTTTCGAACAGCTTATCTTGAAGGATCTTCTCTGCGCGCAAGGTATCGCGACGGTGTACCAAGGTTACTTTAGAGGCGATATTGGAGAGGTAAAGCGCTTCTTCAACAGCGGTATTACCACCACCGACCACAATCACTTCCTGGTTACGGTAGAAAAAACCATCACAGGTAGCGCAGGCTGAAACGCCTTGGCCCATAAACTGCTGCTCGGTAGGCAAACCCAGGTAACGCGCACTAGCACCCGTGGCGACAATTAGCGCATCGCAGGTATAAATGCCGCTATCGCCTTTCAAGGTAAACGGTTTTTCGCCTAAGCTGACCTCATTGATGTGATCAAACAGCACTTCGGTGTTGAAACGCTCAGCGTGCTGCTTCATGCGCTCCATTAACTCTGGGCCTTGTACACCCTGCGCATCACCCGGCCAATTATCGACATCGGTTGTGGTGGTCAACTGGCCACCCGCTTGAATACCGGTGATCAGCAGCGGCTTCAAGTTTGCCCGAGCCGCATACACAGCGGCCGTATAGCCTGCCGGGCCAGATCCAAGAATAATCAAACGCTCATGACGAGTTTCCATGACACCACCTTGTAAAGAGCTAACTGATAATGTTGCAGATAATTTCGCAAAGAGTCTGCCTGAAATGGCGTCAAGTACAAGCTATTGCAAGGTTTCATCTAAGCTATTAGGCGAAGAAACCTTGAAAGCGACTGTGCAAACACCCATCTATAACTACTATCATCAGTACGATGCTAAGCCATACTAAAGGAAGACCGTGACCGATGCGCCTAGTGAGTTTTAAGCCACTAAACGCCCAGTAATCAGAGGAGAATGGCATGAGCAAGATCCCCGATACGCTAAGCACCCTAGAGGTTGGCAATACCACGTATCACTACTACAGCCTGCCCCAAGCAGCCGAGACTCTCGGCAACATTGACCGGCTCCCCAAAACGCTCAAGATTCTACTCGAAAACCAACTGCGTTTCGCTGATGACGAGAGCGTCGCTGAAGAAGATATGCAGGCCCTGGTCGACTGGCAGTCCGAGGGCAAATCCAGCCGTGAAATTGGCTATCGTCCTGCACGGGTCTTAATGCAGGACTTTACCGGCGTACCTGGCGTAGTTGATTTGGCCTCTATGCGCGCTGCCGTGGAAAAATTAGGTGAAGACCCAGCTAAGATTAATCCGCTTACGCCGGTGGATTTGGTCATCGATCACTCGGTAATGGTTGATAAGTTCGGTAACGCCGCCGCCTTTCAAGAAAACGTTGATATCGAAATGCAGCGTAACCGCGAGCGCTACGAGTTTCTACGCTGGGGCCAGCAGGGGTTTGATAACTTCAGCGTCGTTCCCCCAGGCACTGGCATTTGTCACCAGGTCAACCTGGAGTATTTAGGTAGAACGGTATGGACCAAGGATGAAGACGGTAAATCCTTTGCCTACCCAGACACACTTGTTGGGACCGATTCACATACCACCATGATTAACGGCCTCGGCGTGCTTGGCTGGGGCGTGGGCGGTATTGAAGCCGAAGCGGCGATGCTGGGTCAGCCGGTATCGATGCTGATTCCGGAGGTCATCGGCTTTAAATTGACGGGTAAGTTACGTGAAGGCATCACCGCCACTGACCTAGTGCTCACCGTCACCGAAATGCTGCGTAAAAAAGGCGTTGTCGGTAAATTTGTTGAGTTCTACGGCGATGGTTTGAAAGATCTGCCGCTAGCGGATCGCGCGACCATTGCCAATATGGCCCCTGAGTATGGCGCCACTTGCGGCTTCTTCCCGGTAGATGACGAGACGCTGAACTATCTACGTCTAACTGGCCGCGAAGATGCTCAAGTCGCGCTGGTGGAAGCCTACAGCAAAGCCCAGGGATTATGGCGCGAGCCGAGCGATGAGCCGATCTTCACTGACGCACTGCATCTTGACATGACCGAGGTGGAAGCCAGCCTTGCAGGTCCCAAACGCCCACAAGACCGGGTAGCGCTTCAGGACATGGCGGCGGCTTTTGATAAATTCTTGCAGGAAGATACCAAAGCGGATTCAACGGCCAAAGGCAAGTTCTCCTCTGAAGGTGGCCAAACCGCCGTGGGCGTTGCGCGTAGCTTTGAACATGACACCAGCCAAGCCGTTAAGCTGAATGATCACGATTTCAGCCTGGACCCTGGCGCCGTCGTGATTGCGGCGATTACCTCATGTACTAACACGTCCAACCCCAGTGTGATGATGGCGGCAGGTTTGCTGGCGCGTAAGGCGCGGGAAAAAGGCCTGACTACCCAGCCTTGGGTGAAGACCTCACTGGCGCCGGGCTCGAAAGTGGTCACCGACTACCTTGCCGCTGCTGGGCTTAACGATGATCTGGATGCGTTAGGTTTCAACTTGGTCGGTTACGGCTGCACCACCTGTATCGGTAACTCCGGCCCTCTGCCGGATGAGATTGAGCAAGCGATTAACGATGGCGATCTAGCTGTTGCGTCTGTGCTTTCCGGTAACCGTAACTTCGAAGGCCGCGTACATCCGTTGGTTAAGACCAACTGGCTTGCCTCTCCTCCGCTGGTAGTCGCTTACGCCCTGGCCGGTAACGTTCAACGTGACCTTACCAAAGAGCCGATTGGCGAAGGCAGCAACGGCGAGCCGGTCTACCTTAAAGACATTTGGCCCACACAGGCAGAGATTGCTAACGCCGTCGAGAAGGTTAACACCGAGATGTTCCGTAAAGAGTACGGCGCAGTGTTTGAGGGTGATGACGTTTGGAAAGCGATCAACGTGTCAGAAAGCAAGGTCTACCAGTGGCCTGAATCTACTTACATTCAGCACCCGCCCTTCTTTGAAGGCATGGGTCGCGAACCGGATGCCATTGAGGATGTGCACAGCGCCCGCGTGCTAGCCATGCTGGGTGACTCGGTCACCACTGACCATATTTCGCCTGCAGGCGCTATTAAGCCTGCCAGCCCCGCAGGCCGCTACCTGCAAGAGCACGGCGTCAAACCGGTAGACTTCAACTCTTATGGTTCGCGCCGTGGCAACCATGAAGTGATGATGCGTGGCACCTTTGCCAACGTGCGTATTAAAAATGAGATGTTGGATGGCGTTGTTGGCGGTGAAACACGCCATGTGCCCAGCGGCGAGCAAATGGCTATTTACGATGCGGCCATGAAGTATAAAGAGGAAGGTAAGCCGCTGGTCGTGATTGCCGGTAAAGAGTACGGCACGGGCTCCTCACGGGACTGGGCAGCAAAAGGTACCCGCTTGCTGGGTGTGCGCGCGGTCATCGCCGAATCCTTTGAGCGTATTCACCGTTCTAACTTAATCGGCATGGGCGTTGTGCCGCTGCAGTTTGCCGAAGGCGAGAGCCGCCATACGCTAGGATTAACCGGTGATGAAGAGATTTCTATTGCGGGTTTAAGCGACTTAACACCAGGCGGCACGGTGAAAGTCGTGATCAAAAATGGCGATGGGGAACGTACCGTTGATGCCAAGTGCCGAATTGATACCGCAAACGAGCTGGCTTACTACCGCCACGGTGGTATCCTTCACTACGTGCTGCGCAAGATGATCGGCGCAGCCTAAAGGGTAAACCTTACCAATGCTTGCATGCCCCCACCTCGGTGGGGGCTTTTTTTGGCCTATTGATCAAATTATCTATAAACGCGTGCTTAGAACGCGCGGCGGCGGTAGCTGCGGTAATCCGGCGACCAAGAGGCTTTTTCAATGAGTTCACGCAACGCCGTACCACTGGTTTGCAGTGCCACACCGTTCTGCTGAGCCTGAGCGGCCACTTCAAAGGCAATCGACTTACTGATATGCCGAATGCGTGACAGCGGCGGTAACAGTGCACCTTTGCCCTCTTTCACTAATGGCGCCTCGCGAGCAAGCGCCCGGGAGGCGCTCATCAGCATCTCGTCAGTTACTCGAGTGGCACTGGCGGCAATCACTCCCAACCCAATGCCTGGGAAGATATAGGCGTTGTTGCACTGGGCAATAGGGTAAGTGCGCCCATTGTAGACCACCGGTGCAAAGGGGCTACCAGTGGCAACGAGCGCTTGCCCATCGGTCCAGCGAATCACATCTTCAGGCGTTGCCTCTGCCTGGGAGGTAGGATTGGAGAGCGGCATGATCACCGGATGCTCGCAGCCTGCGTGCATGGTACGAACCACCTGCTCGGTGAAAATTCCGCGCTGCCCGCATACGCCAATCAACACCGTAGGCTTGACCTGCGCAATCGTCTCTTCTAACCCTTGCCCGTTCCACTGCGCCACCAACGAAGCGTCGTGGGCTAAACGGCGCTGAAAATCGCGCTGCCACTCTTGATCGTTGGTCATCAAACCATCTCGATCAACAATATAAATTCGCGCCCGGGCTTCGCTTTCAGTCAAACCTTCAGCTTCCATTGCCACCACCACCTGCTCGGCAATACCACAACCCGCCGAACCACCGCCCACGAATACCACGCGCTGTTGAGCGATAGTCTCTTCGCGAGCTTGGCAGGCCGCCATCAAGGTACCTACCACCACAGAGGCCGTGCCTTGAACATCGTCGTTGAAGCAGCATAGCTCGTTCCGATAACGCTCTAGCAGCGGTACGGCATTGGCCTGGGCAAAATCTTCAAACTGCAGCAGCACATTGGGCCAGCGACGTTTTACAGCAGTAATAAACTCTGCCATGAAAGCGTCATACTCTTCTTGGCCTACCCGCTCATGGCGCCAGCCCATGTACATAGGGTCATCCAGCAGCGCTTTATTATTGGTACCCACATCAATCATGATCGGCAGCGTATAAGCGGGGCTAATGCCACCACAGGCGGTATACAGCGCCAGTTTTCCAATCGGGATACCCATGCCCCCGATCCCCTGGTCTCCTAAGCCGAGAATGCGTTCCCCGTCCGTCACCACGATAACTTTAACGTTATCTTTCGTGGCACTTCGGAGAATATCCTCCATATGCTCGCGGTCAGGGTAGCTAATGAACAAACCACGGTGGTTACGATAAATATTTGAGAATTCCTGGCAGGCCTGACCGACGGTAGGGGTATAAATAATCGGCAGCATCTCTTCAAGGTGCTGGGAAACCAGACGGAAGTAGAGCGTTTCGTTATCGTCTTGAATGCCACGCAGATGGATATGCTTTTCTAGATCGCTGTGGCACTGCTGGTATTGGCGATAGACGCGTTCCAGTTGATCCTCAATGGTCTCTACCTTTTGCGGCAGCAACCCCATCAGATTAAACGCTAGGCGCTCCTCTTGAGTAAACGCACTGCCTTTGTTCAATAGCGGCATTTCGAGTAAAGAAGGACCGGCGTAAGGAAGGTATAGGGGGCGTTTACTCTGGGTAGTCATAAGCACTCTCTTTTTTATGTCAATCACTGCTGCAATGCAGCAACATCAGGCGTTTACGGCGTTTGGAGGTAATGTAACATGCTCCTGATACAAAGGTAGAAGAGACCCGCTATAAGCGTAAAAAAATGCCTCAACAAAAAAGTCGGGGCATCTTCAAAACAATAGGTCAGATGTAAAGAAAATCAGCAGCTTTTGGCCGTCGGCTGAGGCCCTTCTACGCCTTCAAAAAAGAAGGGGCGCAGCTTAACGCCAACCATATTCCCCGCGAACGCCGCCACCATCCACACCCAGCCGTGCAGGCTGCCGGAGGCAATACCACTGAAGTAGGCGCCAATATTGCAGCCAAACGCCAAGCGGGCTCCATAGCCCAGCATAATGCCGCCAATAATCGCAGCGAGCACCGACTTCAGTGGGATCTTAAAATTAGGCGCAAAGCGCCCCGCCAGGCTGGCAGCTGCCAGCGCGCCGAGCATAATACCGACGTTCATGACCGTGGTGATATCACTCCACACGCTCGCTTCCAACGCCGCCGCATTGGCTGGCGCCTGCCAATAGCCCCACTGGCTTACATCACCGCCAATCAGCTCATAGCCTTTAGCACCCCACAGCGCAAACGCAGAGGTAATTCCCCATGGGCGCCCGGCCAGTGCTAAGGTTGCAAAGTTCAACAACGCCAGCGCTACTGCGCCCGCCACAAGCGGCCAAGGGCCGGTAAGCCAACGCTCATAACCATGTTTAGTGACAATAGGGGCCTGTTCTAACTGGCCATGACGGCGTTTCTCCATCACCCAGGTAAAGGCAGCAATAGCCGCAAACAGCACCAAGCTAATCGCAATCCCACCACCCACACCGGCAACATTTACCAGCGATACCGGCTGAAAAGCAGGCAAGCTCTGCCACCAGGCAAAATGCGCAGAGCCAATCACAGAACCTACAATAAAGAACACCAACGTGATCAGCATGCGCGCGTTACCACCGCCCGCCGTAAATAGCGTACCCGAGGCACAACCGCCGCCCAATTGCATGCCAATACCAAAAAGAAACGCCCCCACTAATACCGAGATACCGATGGGTGAGACAAACCCTGTCACAGGTGTACCAAACAGCGACCCCGCCCCAAGGGCGGGGAAGAATAACACTACGGCAATGGCCAGCATTACCATTTGAGCACGCAGCCCACGTCCACGCCGCTCAGTGATGAATACTCGCCACGCGGCAGTAAAGCCAAACGCAGCGTGATAGAGCACCATGCCAAACAGCCCGCCGACAATCATCAGTAGGCCCGTATTCGCTTCAAACACCACGCCCACTAGCAACGCGCCAAGCACTATCGCCGCCGTGGCGATGAGTGGCACGCGATAGCTCTGAGGCGCAGCAACCGTCGTTGTAGACATATAATTCACCTTTAACAATCACAAAAGCAGTGACAAGAAGCGCCTGTTAAGAAGCAGCGCTGATAGCCATTAAGGTCAGTGATGACAAGCTTAACGCTGCTAATAATCAGCGCACAATTATTTGTGCAACAATATTCATGACGACTTATCTCACGGCTGTTCATCTTCCTCACGCGTGACATAAAGCCGGTTCACTAACACAAATGCCACCACCGTCAACGGTGCGGCCAGTATCAAACCTGCTAACCCAAACAGCGTACTGGCCGCAAACAGCGAAAACAGCAGCATGGCTGGCGGCAAATGAACTGCCCGCTGTTGTACCAGCGGCTGTACAATATTGCCCTCTATCTGCTGAATAATCGTATAAGCGATCAACACAAATAGCGTGGTTTGAGGGCTCACGGTAAAAGCCAGCAACAGCGCAGGAATAGCGGCGGCCAGTGGCCCTACCAGCGGCACAAAATCCAATAGACCTGCCACTAGCCCCAAGCCAAGTGGGGCAGGCACGCCTAATAGCCACATACTTACCCCCACCAGTAGCCCAGTAACCGCCATGGCGACTAACTGCCCGCCGAGCCAATAGCGTAGCGCTTTACCGCTCTCATCCAGCGCCTCCCCCAGACGTGCACGGCTTTTAATCGGCGCAAGTAATAATAAACCACGGCGATAAAGACCCGGCTGGGCAGCAAAATAAACCATGCCGACAATCAGCGCGAAAAAGCTAACAATACTGCCGCCCATGGAAACCACCACCATGCCCACTTGAGAAATACCATCGCCAAATAGGTCCCCCGCCCTCTCAGCGGCGTTATCCACCAAGGGCGCTAACTGCGAGCCTTCTATTCTTTCTTGCAGCTGTTCCCACGCTTCAGGCAGCAGCACCACCAACGACTCCAACTCGTCCGCGACCTGGGTACCAAATGCCCAGCTCGTTAACCCCAACGCCAGGCTTAGCATCACAATGACTGTCAACAGCGCCAGCCAGCGTGGAGTACCCAATCTTAAAAAGGGCACCATGCACGTTTGCAATATACAGGCGCCGACCACCGCGCCAAAAATCAAAATCAGTAGGCCCACAAGCTTCCATAACATTAACGCCACGACCACCAGCGCTAAGGCTATCAATGCACACTCCGTAAACGTTTGGTGCTGATACTTTGATCGCATTCACTCTTCCCTTTGTAGATGCGTTGACAACGACAAGCGCTATTAAAATAGGCAGCAACTTGATCGGTGAGAAGCACTATAGATCATCAGTTGCTGCGCTGCGTTGGGCTTATCTGAAAGGGGAGGTTGGGAAGGTCATCGCTATCTTCAAAGTCATTGTAGTGAACAGGCCCTCTTTGGCGGCTAAACGCTTGGTAAAGGCAAGGTCGTACTACTTCTTATTTCTCAGGGGACATTGCTCATGCTGGTTGTACATTTGCTCTAAACGGGAACGAGAGATAACTCTTCTCGCTAACCGCAGGAACCACCACTCCAAACCGCTTTTCGATATCGCCCATCTCAATAAACTTCTCGCCGCGTTGGTAAGCCGCACGCAGGTGCTCACCCAGCTCACTCACAGCCTGAGAGGGCTTGGCCCATTGGGATTCAGGTATGGGCTTCGACCACTCCGCCAGCCAGTCACTGGGCACGGCCTTGGGTAGGATATGTTTCATGCGGTACTCGGTGTACCAGTGAGCAAAACGGGCATGTTCCCAAATACGCTTACGCCGAAAGCGCCGCCAGCGGGCCATGTCGTTGGTGCGTTCGCATTCGGCTTTTTCTCGGGCCACGTAGGCGTCGTACCATTCTACGCCCCATTCACGGGCGGCGGGGGTGATGGCCTCGGCGCCTTCTTCCATAAAGCGGCGAATGTACTCCCACTGGGACAGCGCCCCTGGCAGCCCGCCCACGCTGACAATGATACCCGCCCCAGGCAGAGTGTAGCCGGGGCGCTCTGGATCAGGGGGCAGCAGCGCAAAGTTCCAGCCAAAACCGGTGATCGCCCCCGGCCCCAAGCTAGGGTTGAAACCACAGACTGCCACTACCTCTTCCCAAGGCACCAGCACCGTACGGCGCTCGCGCTTGCAGAGTCGGCAGATGAGATCGTAGATAGGGGGGTAAACAAAGAGAAAAATCATGGCGGACGTATGGATAACGAAGACTGTTAGCGGAAATAAATCTTCAGCACCTCGAAGCCACTCGGCTAAGTCGATCACCACAACCAACCCACTTCCCATCGCGATCGCCCCTACGATAGAGACTACCCATAGATTTTGAGGAGCAGGAAGCCAAAAGCGACTAGCAGGATCAACCACAAAAGCTACTTCACGGCGCTGACGGTTTAAACGAATGGGAGGCATACGCCTTAATAATGTGTTCATCCAGACGATGCTGAGCATAAATACAAATAGAAAAACAATGTAAAGCCCCCCCCCCCATGCGGCGGCTAACTGCGGGTCAAGAGGGAATCCACCGATGCCTATCCATACAATCAGGAAGAAAGCCATCATGGCTACGACGCCTACGCTCAGCATATGCCCCGCCGTCATCATGCTATCCGGGCTGGCCCCCTGGCGAATATCCATGGTGGCTTCATCATGGCGGACATTAATATGGGCCACATCCACGGCGTACTCACTATTCACCGGTAACGGCAAGGGGCTTAGGCAGTACTGCTCGCCCCCGGCGCGGCTTTCCCGTTCGCCAGCCCGCATAGGGGGCAGCGCTTTCTTGGGAGTAGTTTTAAACATGCTTCATCCTTGTTCAGGGTGCCCAGGGGGTCAGCGGCATGCTGGGCCAGGTACCTAATTTAACACTACTGAAAAAACTATCTGTCAGGGCTTCCACGCGACGCCATTCGCTGGAAAGGGAGCGGCCACGGCGATGCAACTCGTAGACCTGGGTGGAGGATTCGCCATTAAGCCGTAAGCGCACCACCAGCCGCACAAAGTGGAACTGGCTCAGCGCTTCGGGTGCAAAGTGATAGGTAACTCCTTTACCTTCCCTTTCAGTGGCCTGATGCGAATAGGCCAGTACATCCCGGGTAAGATCCTGATGAGCACCACTCATTGGCACGCCCCATAGCCCAAACGAGAGGGTTTCCTCATCTGGAAAATGGCCGCCCGGCAGGGTCACGCGGAAAGCCAAAATTGCTGGAGTTAATAGAGAGATAGGATAAGCTGCGCTGAGGCCGGGGAAAGCATGCTGCCCTCCCCCCAAAACATCAATCGAGGTGGGTGAGATTAACCATTAGCAGGAGGTATTCGCCTTTGTGCTGATGGCAAGGTACTGCGTTCGCTTGACCAACCCACTTATCAGGCTTCCAGCCCCTGCCTCTTATAAGCTTCAGCAAACACGTCTTCGATAGGGCGCTGTGGGTCGACGTTACGAATCCGCCTGACTTCTTCAGAGAGCCTTACCAGCTCTTCGCTCGGCTTGGCCCACTTTTCTTCAGGCAATGGTGTTGACCACTCCACCATTTCGGCTGGCAATAAGTTAGGCCGCGTTTTCCGAAGGCGTTTGTTATCCCACTCGGTCAAGTAACCAGGTAGGTTCCAGAGCTGAATGATGTCGATAGCGTACCAACAGCCCCAGTATAGCCAGCCGATCTCACCATTGGTCCGGCGCTGATTGATATGACGCCGCGCATTTCGTAGCGTATGCACGCCTTCCCAGGGAGGATCACCCTTGCCCCTGACGACTTGAGGGTCTTGCACCTCAGCAAGTGAATTAACCTCATATTCCATATAGGCACGGATCGCTTCCCAGTGACTAATGGCCAAGGGCTTTGCCATGGACATAAACTCCAGCTTTAGCCACTGGCCCGTTTCTGGATGCGCATAGCCAAATCCCATACCGTACTGCTGCTGAACACCGTATTGAGTCACGCCACGAGCCTCTACCACCCAAGCCATCAGGGATTCCCACGGGACGATGACGGTTTCTTGGGTGTCATCCAGGGCAAAACATACCTCGCGGCGCTGGCGATGAAAGCGAACAGGCAGGGTATCACGCAAACGCCGAAGACTAGTCCAGTGCCCTGAGTACATCGCTAAAAAACAAGCCCCCCCCCGCCTAGGCCTATCCAGAAAAAGAACGCGTAGGTATCCCATATGAAATTAAAGGGCGCGTCCAGCATAGTTAACCAAGCAATGCTAGGAAAAACTACAGCACATAATAAAAAGGCTCCAAGTATCACACCTATCATTAGCTGCCAGCCAAAAGCTGTGGAATACCCCCCACCAATGTCCAAACATGTCTCATTAAAAGTGCTTATTGTACTGTTTAGGTCAAGCGCCTTGTGCCCAGTGGGCAAGGGTTTAGGGGCTAAGTAAGTAATGCGACCACCGGGAATAGTCTGGGTTTCCCCGGAGTGGTGGGGCTGAGTTGCATCGGGCTGAGGCAACTTCGGTATCTGCTGACTCATAATTGAAATCCTGTTTGCAGTAACATAAAAACTTCAAGCCTCAATTCGTTGCCAACGACCAGGATCACCGCGCCGCGCAAAAGTGGAAGGCGTATAGCGCTTGCCACTGCCTACCCCGCCACGGGGGTCAATATAGATATATGTTTCGCTTGCTTGGTAGTCGCCTTCACCATCCAGTTGCTCAAGCTGGATACCGACAACCCAATGCTCGGTGCTATAGCCCCGTTCAGTAGGGCGATGCGCAGGTGTGCTACCTGAAAGGATCGCATGGCCATCATCCTCGTCCGCGCTGACTACTAGCGTCTGTGACAACTCAGTTGACGCATCCAACCAGCTTTCTGCGGCTTGAATGGTACCTTCCCGAGGCCTTATCTTGACTGGCTGCACTTGCCAGGCTTTCAGGGAGATACGCATGAGAGCTTTGCCTGCCAAAGGGGGCAGGAGCGCTGCAGGCGTTATTCCTGGTAAATGCAGCGCCATAATATAGTGATCTGGCTCTCGCACGAAATTGGGTATCCAGCTATCTGAATAAACCTCTTCCAGGGTGATATGAGCTGCTTGAGTAATACGTTGTAGCTCCCGTAAATAGTGCTCCAAATGCTCATTGCCGTCCTCCACAGCCACGCCTGCCATACTCGTAACGGATCATCTGCTGGGTAAACGGAGGCCCCGGGTAGCTTCCGCGCCTCCCCTTGTAGCGTTCTTGAAAACACGCAAAAGGCGCCCAAAAGCTCCTTATGGTGAAATTGATATAATCTCAAAAGAAAGCCATGCAGGTAGGCTCTGCCAATACTAATTAAGCACCAAACATATGCTAATTAAGTTTTCAGCCTACCCTTTCAAGTAAAAACTAGCTTAGAGAGAAAATCTTATTTCATTTAAACATGATAAACATCAAATTTTCCCTCTATAACAGGGACTTCAGAAATATTTTTTTTAAAATAACCAAGAACATCCTCATACTTATTTTTAGGAACAAATATTGCTTTAACAAAATTTTTCATCTCCTCTCCTGTCTCAGGATTATCCCAATACAAGTTTAAGCCAATAATGCTTCTACTTGGGTACGCATAAATTTTCTTCGCATCCCGCCAAGCAATCTCATATTCCATTTGGTTTCGCGCCATAGACTGGTAACCTTTAGAATTACCCATCAACGCCGCCATTATACCAATGCCGACGGGGCCAATCGCTGCGATAATAAAGCTAGGATTAATAAAAACCAAAAAAAACACCACAACACCGGACACTATAGCTGTCCATTTCATTACTGGCTTGACTGAGTCAATTTGCGGCTTCCAGGAAAAAACCTCTATACGCTTATCCGTTAGGCGATAAACAATAATAGATGTTTGGTGAGTCATACCCATGCTAACAAGCAAGACCCCCCCCCTCCCCCTGCTCCCAATAAAAATAAAGACACACTAGGCTCATTAAAAGAAAAAATTGCAAACCCCACTGCAAGTGAAATAATAAAATTTATAAAAAACAAAATATTGGCAATAAACGTATTGTAATCCCGCGCACGAATCTGCCACGTCATTATCGCTGGCTCATCCGTGTGCTTCCATGGCATTTCCGCCGCATAATCTCGCTTGGGTTGAATAAACCACATACTCATTACACTCTTCAATTAGTTAAACAGCAGGTACCGTTAGAGGCACTTTGACGGAGTTGTCGGTACCGCGGTAGCGCTCGCTGACTTCCACGTCGCGCTTACCCTGACGGGGCTCAGGTTTGAAAAAGGTGAAACTGAGCCCTCCGTTGTTATCACTATAAATGGCTTCATCATAGGCGACTTCCATGAGAAAGGGCTCTCCGGCGGCCAATCGTTCAACAGGGAGCCACGCTTGCCACACTCGTAACGGATAATCTGCTTGGTAGAGGAGCCACCTGCAGTTGCCTAAGCATTGTAGTCACAGATGGCGATAGAGGAGTAACCAGGACAAACTCTACACTGGAAGTAAAATGCCCGGTTCCGCGGGGACGGACGGGCACGAAATGGTTGGCGTAGAACTAAGCTTAAAACACTTACTCTGGTAATGTCGCAAAGTGCGAATGCACAATAAGCTTTCCTTCACGATATGGCGTATCAGGCAGGCGCTTCCTAAAGAATGACAGACACTCTTCGAAGTCTTGATGACGGCAATACACTTTACTATAAACAGAATAATGGGACCCATCCTCATTATACCAAGTGAAGCGTAATCCAATCAGGTTGCGTTTTCTCCAAACTGCAATGTCTTCTGCATTTGGCCAATCTATCACATGATAATCTTCATCTCTCACCATAGATTGGTAGCCTTTAGAATTACCCATCAACGCCGCCATGACACCAATACCGACGGGGCCAATAGCGGCAACAATAAAGTCAGGATTAAAAAACACCAAAAATATAACCACAATACCGGACACTATAGCTGTCCATTTCATGACGGGTTTAACTGAGTCAATCTGTGGCTTCCAAGAAAAAACCTCTATACGCTCATCTGTTAACCGATACGCAATAATAGATGTTTGGTGGGTCATGCTCATAGTAACAAGAATACCGAAAAAGAATATACCTCCACCAATAAAAGTCTTTTCAACTGTACCTTCAAGCCCCCAGCCAAACGCAAACCAAAGCCCTATTAGCATAGAAAAAAAAGCCATAACAAGCAGAATAACATTAGCTGGGAGTGTATAGTAATCTCTAGTACGGATCTGCCACATCATTATCGCTGGCTCGTCTAGATGTTTCCATGGCATTGCCGCCACATAGTCTCGCTTGGGTTGAATAAACCACATACTTATTACACTCTTCAATTAGTTAAACAGCAGGTACTGTTAGAGGCACTTTGACGGAGTTGTCGGTACCACGGAAGCGCTCGCTGACTTCCACGTCGCGCTTACCCTCACTGGGCTCCGGTTTGAAAAAGGTGAAACTGAGCCCGCCGTTGGTATCACTATAAATGGCTTCATCATAGGCGACTTCCATGAGAAAGGGTTCTCCCTCTGCCAGTCGTTCAGCAGGAAGCCACGCTTGCCATACTCGTAATGGTTCATCTGCCTGGTACTGAGAGGCACCGGGCAACTCCCGCTCTTCTCCCTGTAATGGTCGCTCTTGAAAACTTGCAGCAGGCGCCCAAAAGCCTCCCGACACCTGCTCAGAAACCGAGACGCCTTCCCCAGCCAGCGTAGCAGGTAGGGCTAACTGCACCCAATACCCTTGCAGGGTGATAACCTGCCTACCCGGGGAGTAGGACGACATGGTCTTTGACATATCAAACTCTGTTTTCACCACCGGCGTGAGCTTAAGAGCAGGGGCAAACAGTGCCTCGTTCAGAGCGCGCAGTTCAGCCGTATTCTCTTCATCACTATCCGACCATTTGTTGGCGTTTCCCCAGGTACTTTGATAAAGCCAGAGTCGCACCCCATCCCGGCGGTAGTAATCGGCCAGCATGGAAGAAATTAAGTAGCCTACGCTGAGGGCTAATAATGCCCAACTAGCCCAGGGTGCCAATATCCAACCAAAGGCAACCCAGCGACCTGCTACCGCACCCAATAACTGAGTTCCACCTACAATTGTCATTCCTGCTGTTGTTAAGCCCTTAGCCAAAAGTGCTTTTTGTTCATCATTACTCGAAGCCTTTTCGAACTGTTGTGCTATTTGCCATGTTTCTACACCTGCACCAATTGCCGCAAATGCTGACATGCCCGCAACGCGACTTGCGAGCTTAGCGGCGATACGCGCAACACCAGCCTGTCCAGCCGCTTGCCATGTCGTCACACCCGCTCGCGTAATACTCATGATAGAACCACGCAGCGTAGCCGTTTGATTAGCATGACGCTGCCAATATGGCATGACCCATAGCGACATGATGGCTGCTGTGGCATAGCTCGCTTGGCTTGCGATCTTCTCCATGTCTGCCTGACTCACGCCTTCTTGCTGAGCGGTGCGAATGCTGTCGGTAACATTTAGCAAGTTAAGTGCAGCTACTAGCAGCGGCAAACCGCCGATGCCTCGACTATCCATCCAACGTGTCATACGTTGACGGGCTGCGGCCACACCACCTGCCGCCTGCTCAGCACGAAGCCGGTGCTGTTCACGTAATTCATCAAAGCCTAGTGTTTCTGTAGGGCCTCCCGTGGCGTCAGCGCCTTGATACGCAATAATACGTTTGGGCTCATTTGTGCCCAGTTCATTAAGCGCTTTTTGTTGGGCACTAATATCTCGAAGTTGAGAAGCACGCGCTTGACGTGTAGCTGGCCTAGCTAGCGCAGCTTGCTGTCCTTTTAATCGATTCTCACGGCGTATTATGTTGTTCCGCCAGCGACGATGACGAGCCTCAAAGTCCTCAGTGCGCACTAAGCGTGCATTCGCTGCCACGTTATCGGGATGGATGAACGCGGCCAGCATTGCGCTGGTAATTCCTCTCACTACCGCTTGAGCACCCACCTGTGCGCCCGCGCCTGCAGCAGGAAGAGCTTGATAGGCGAGCGATTCCCAGGCTGATCTGCCAGCCCCTGCCACAACAGCTTGCATTACCTCAAAGCTATCCTTAAAGGGGCGAGCTAGCCTCTGGTAAATAGCCGACTGTTGTACGCTCTCAAGATCCAATACACCTTTGGCATTACCTGCGGCATTTCCAACGTCCGTGGCATGACTGATACTGATACCGGCGTCTTCGTCGGGTACAGTGCCTTCCGACCACTCGTGGGCAATCGCGTCAAACGCAGTGCCTAGTGCAGGCGTAAAATTAAACAGACTAGTGCCAATCAGTGTGTCACGTTCACAGAATGTTTTGGTCAGCCATTCCCGCCCCGCCTCTGAGGCGCCAATAGCTTGCCCAACTAAAGAAGCAAACTCCATTAAACAGTGGCTTTGGTCAGTGTCGCAGGGATCATAGCAAACCCCTTCCCCATCGGCAGGCAACCGATCAAGCCACACTAACGTATCATCAAGGCTGGCTTGTACATGACGCTGCAAGCGCTCAAGTTGGGGCTGATGGGTATTGATATAGGCAACCGCCTCTTGATAACGCACATCGCTGCGCCAGAGACTTTTATTTCTCCAGGCTTCAAAGTCATCACTATCAGGAGGTTCAATACCAAACGCTTCCAATTCGGCATCAATAGACGACAGCCGCTCTTCATGTTGGCGCTGCAGAGCAGAGCCAGAGCGCCCAAAAGGCGAGCCACGGTTGACGGCCGTAGAAAGGTCTTGAGCCTGCTTGGCTTCTAATCGTTGTTGAATGAGCTGTCGGGCCTGCCGTAGCTTTTCTGGGTCATCCCTAACGTCCTTCGGTATGTCATTGTCGTCAGGGCCACATAATGACTGTGTGACTAACGCCGTCTCTAAGCGGTGACCATGCTCATCCAGAAAAGCCTCTAATTCAAGCTGCCGACCTAGTAATGCCATCGTGAGGTCGTTAACGATTCCCAAATCATCATCAAGCGCTACAAACACGGCTTCATCGTGCTTCTCCACTTCTGCTAATACGCTGTCCTGAGTAATTTCAGGTTTTACGGCGAGTAGCTGATAGATGCCTTCTTCGTCGCTGCCTTCACTGGCTTCTGCCGATTCTTCTCTTTCAACGGTCGATACGGTAGTGCTCGTGAAACCATCAACCGCGCCATCGGGCGTGATATCAGCAACATGCTCAGCGAGCTGGGTTAAGGGGCCTACGTGGGCAGAGAGTGACGCGCCGTCTCCAGTGCCACTCATCGCGGCCATTAGATCCACTGGGCGCATCAAACGCTGCCGCGCGTCAGCGTTTTCAAGCATGTGCTCGTGAATACGCTCAGTCCACTGCACCGAGGAGTAGGCCATTGCGATGGGTGTGCATGTCGAGTAGGTAAGGTGCGGTTCACCATTGAACGTCGCACCTTCCACGCGATACTCGTCGATCCGCTGTTCGCCCTCTTCGTCTACCCATACATATAGCCAGCCATCGCGCAGTTGTCTTAGCGTATAGCTGCGGGTTTCAATGGAAGGGTAACCAGGCCCTTGCCACTGCTCTGCCATTGGGTGAGGGGCCGGCGCACCCGCCTGATCAGGCGCTTCATCAATGGCATAGCGCACGGGGAACAGCGTGACATCCAGCAGCAAAGGACAAACACCACCAATCGGCGTTTCATCAAAGGCGGCATCGCGTGCCTGGGACTGAGTATCCGGATTATCCATAAGAGTTCTCGTCTTTTAATAGTGACGCTTGGGCGATGTCATTTGGCTTAGTCATTTGGCATCGTCATCTGGAATAGCCTCTTGAGTTCGACTCCAAGCATCTAACGCATAAAGTTGCTCTTGCCTTGAAAGCGTTTTTTTCTCGGTCGTTTGCACCACCCAACGGGCATATAAACCGTCGCTAGCGGCCATAAAGTGCTCGCCCCAGCGCAGGCTCAGGCTAGCCCAAATAGCGAGCTGGCGTTCCGTGCTGGCTCCCCACGCAATGGCCTCGTTTAAGCGTTCTTCCAGCCATATACCGCGCCCCTCAACAGGAAGCTGTTGCCATGCCTCGGACATATGCTCTCTGAAGTAATCCGTAAGGCGCTCCTTGAGCTGCCAGCGGTCTACTGCATCAAGGGCTCTCAACTGCGCGCTTCCCATCGGCGGAAAAGAAGTTGCCGGTTCCGGTGTTGTTGATGCTTGGCTGAGATGAGAGCGAAACATTTGCCACGCCAGCGGCCTAGGTTCTACCCAGTTTGGCGCCCACTCCGCCACCCACCACGTGTCGATGGGCCCCATAATGTCTGCCGGTAGAGCACTTTCGTAGCTGGCCAGCCAATGCCTTGTGACCAGTGGGTCAGCAAAGCGCAATAGCTGTTCGTGCCCCCCTTGCCCTTGGAATGTCACCAACTGACCAAGGTGCCTACCCAACTCCCCCGTGCTTGCTTGGCTGCTCAGCAACGAAAGCGAACGATACAATTCCTCGTCGCCAGCATGGGCTTCATCCGCTAGAAGGCTGCTTTTAAGACGTACCAGTATCGGCCCCTGCTCGGCTAACGATGACCAGCGAGTCATCAGGTACAGGGGCTCGATATCTTCAATGTCATCGCGGCTATACAAGCGTTTGAAGGCATTGGGGTAACGTACGCCATCCACCAATGCATGTGTCATTGCTTGCGGTCGTTCCATCTAGCTATTTCCCTGACTCAAATCTTCACAAATCTCACAGCGGGCCGGTGCTTTGAGCAGGGTTTTAAGCTGAGCTGGGCGGTTAATGGGCGCCACCGATTGGTGGCTCTCGGCTTCCGCTTCCACCGGCAACTGCGGCCCTTGTGCCGCCTGCCCACTCCCCGAACCAGGGCTACCACCAGAGTTGATTTTGACCTGCGGGCCAACAATGGTGACGCCGCCGGGGTCAATTTTGAGGAAGCTGCCGCCTGCTTTTAGGGTGATTTCCGCACCGGCTTCAATCACCACTTTCATGCCCGCTTTGTGATGAATCTCCTGCCCGGCTTCCAGCAGTTGGGCTTGGCCGATTTTTTCATGACGGGTGCCGTCGATCATCAGGTGGTCGTCGCCGTCTACCTGGGTATGGCGGTTGTTATGCACCGTGTGGTGATCGTTGTTGTCGATCTCGCTGATGCGGTCGTTGTGTACCTTGAGGTGGCTATCGCGCTGGATCTCTTCGGTGCGGTCATTAAGCGTGAGCAGCTCTAAATCTTTCTGGGCGTGGAGCCAGATTTGCTCTTCGCCCGCTTCGTCTTCAAAGCGCAGTTCGTTAAAGCCTTCGGCTTTATGGCTTTGTGTACGGATGACGGTGCGGGTTTTATGCTCCGGCAAGGGGTAAGGGGCGGTATTGACAGCGTGATAGGTCCGGCCAGTGATCAAGGGCTGATCCGGGTCGCCCTCTAAAAACGAAACAATTATTTCATGGCCGATACGTGGGATAGCGATACTGCCGTAACCGCCGCCTGCCCAACCTTGGGCGACCCGTACCCAGCAGCTTGCCGTGTCGTTGGGCTCAGCGTAGCGATCCCAGGGGAACTGGACTTTAACTCGACCGTGTTCGTCGCAGTGAATTTCTTCGCCTTCGGGGCCCACCACAAAGGCCACTTGGGGGCCATCAACCAGGGGTTTTGGGTTGGGCGTTGCACGCCAGGGGGCATCGCCGGGGATGAGGGTGACTTGGTTGTGATAGCGGGTCATACCGCTACCATCGTTCTGCGTCATCCCGTCTTCTTCCAGCGCCTGGGGCTGTTCACCGTGGTGAAGAACGCTAATGGCCTGCCAATCGCGATTGAGGCTGTCGGTATCGTGATCGCTCAGGGTAAAGCGCAGGCCGGGGGCCAGCTCAGGCAGGTCGCTTTCCGCTTGGGCGGTAATAACCTCGCGGCGCAGCTGCTCTAAACGAATACGGGTAAAAGGCTCGCCAGAAGCATCCTGCTTATAACGGCCAGGGTAGTCGTAGTGTTCGTAGTCCGTATTTTGACCATGGGCTTCAACATCACGGCCCAGGTGTTCATGTAGCTGTGCATAAGCAGGATTTTTAAAGCTGTAATCTTTGAGCGTGGCGGAAGCGGCCGCGACGCGGGCCTTATGGCTTAGCTTGCGCACATGGCGCATTGGAGCGGTGCCACCGGCGCGGCTGTTGTAGGGGCGTTCGCCGAGATTGGTAAGCACCTGAGGGTCATCGGCGAAGACCAGCCGGTGGCTGCTCTCGTCAAATTCATGGAAGTAGAACAGGCCTTCTTCGGCGGCTAACCGCTCAATAAAGGCAAGATCTGTCTCGCGGTATTGCACGCAGTACTCGCGCTCGGCGAGTTCGCGGTTAACCGCAAAGCTCACATCGGTAATACCCCGTTCGTCGCACAGGGTATTAATGATCGTGAGCGGGTCGACCTTTTGAAAAATTCGCGAATTCTGGCGCAGCGAAAGCCGCCATAACGCCGGGCGCAATACTAGGGAGTAAAAGGTGCGGCGGTGGCCACGGTCGCCCTGGCCGAATTCAGCAATAATGCCATGGACCCGCCGCAGCGGTTCACCGTCCTGCCAAATGGTCAAGGTGGCTTCACGATCCAGAAGCTCGGCAGCATCAAGGCTGCCGTCTTTACTGGCCAGGTTGAGCGCCAGCTCAAAGGGCTGGGAAAGGGCTTCGCGGTGGGTAAAATCGATCACCGCGATCTCGTCAACGCCGGGTAGCGTTAGGGTGAATTGCAAACCGGTCATGACATCATCCTCTGATTTGATTATTTAAGCAGGAGCGAGCGTTCTTATTAAAAGAAAGCGGTTCACCATCAAAGGAGGCTCTTTCAAGCCTGTAAAACCAGCCGTCTAAAAACATCCAGAGCTCATCTTCCACCACTTCAAACATGTAAGGAGACTCATTGGATTCTTTGCTATACACATTTAGCGTTCTGATATTGTCTCTTTCATGACCATAACCGTAGAAACTCCCAAACCTTTCAGCTGAGCTAGGGACATTACCCTCACCACTTGAGACTGGGTGGTCTTCAATTTCATAAACAGGATTTTCATAAATCGTTCCATCCCAAAATGAAAACTCATTTTCTTTTACTACCACTAATGTATCGAGCTTCTTTAAAGCTTCGTCGCTACTCGTTAGGCCACCGCGGTAACGTTCAACATTAGTTACTAAATAGTCACCATAAAGAGCCTCAAGCGTTGCTTCTTTTGCTACCTCATCAGCATAAATACTTGATAAGGGAATAAGCACAAAAAAAGATATAATGGCCTTTAATATATTCACCATCTTTCGTATACCCCCTTTGAAAACATTTCCCACTCTGCTGAGCGTCGATTTATTAGACCTTGGTTCACTCGGCCTTGGGATTTATTCCATGCCTTCCATGCGTCCTCCAGGGAGGAGTATGGTGTCTCAGCCTGGGGATCATTTATCAGCTTAACTGCTGAAGATGAGCTAAAGCCGCCAACACCGATGTTATAAGCGAGCATAACAGCAGCGTCTAATTGATGAGGTTCAAGGGGGACATTAATAGCTCGATTTACTGTATTTACGAACGGGACTAAATCATCCTCAAAAACTTGATCAGCTTGCTCTTCCGTAATTCCATTTTGGTAGATAGGCCATTCTTGTTGTGCAATAAGGTGTCCATAGCCAATCGTTGCTCCAGGCACCCACTGGGTTATTTCTTGACCTGTTTGATCGTCATAAGGCATCAAGCGAAGCTGTTCAACATCTTTAAGCCACCCTTTGCCCGCTTCACTCAAAGCCGACGAGCTAGCCGGTATAGAGGCCTCTCTGTTAACCGACTCAGATACAGTAGAGCTTGCGGTAGACGCCATAGAAGCAGCAAATGCCATTGCAGAAACGCCGCCAGTCCCAACTATGTCGCCACCCTCCCCTGACCCAGAGCCAATCACTACGCCGCCGCAATCGACTGCGTGGCCTGTCAATGCAGCGGGCTTGCCGTCGATCAGAATAGTGCCTGACCCTTGGGCGATGGCCCTTGGGTGCTTGGGGTGCTTTGGTTTGTCGTGGGGCTCTAAGGGGTCACCCACGCGGGCAACCGGCTTGCCGTCCATCATCACTGTGCCGCTGCCTGCGATAACCGGTGTCGGTGGAAAACCGTCGTGATCAGTGCCGATATCGCCCACTAATACAAATTTCTGGCCCATTGCAGATACTCCTTATTCTGATCCCGCTTATTCAGATAACTCACGCAGCTGCTCAAACCGATCACTCATCCCACTTGGCGGGCGCTTCGTAGCTGGCAACCTCAAAAGCGTCGACGTATTGACGGGTAAAGCCTGCGGCTTCGAGACTGTCGATGGCCGAGTGGCAGGCCAGTGGCAGGCGTGTTTGCAGCGGTACGCCGCTTAAGCTGCGTCGAACGGCCCTCAGTAGCCGCGTGCCATGCCCGCTGCCTTTCCACTCTTGGCTGATGTAGAAAAAGCGCAGTTGCCAGGCGGCCTCATCATCTGGCCGACAGGCAAGCACCATGCCGAGCGGCGGCCCTTCGCCATGGCGCAAAGAGAGTAGCTTTCCCTGCCAGTGCTGAACCTGACCCTCCTCTCGCTGCAGCCATAGGCCACGATGCACAGTGAACTCCAGCGCCCGGCGCAGGGTGTCTAGAACGCTTTTATCGCGCAGCACCCAAGGGGAGCGCCCCTTGGCATCGGCTTGGTATACCGCTTTAATAAAACTGTCGATGTCTTCACTACACGCCTCTTCCAAGGGGCGCGCACGGCTCACTTGTCGTTTATGGCGCCTAATTGGCCGAGGCTCACCAGAGGAAAATAGCCGTTTAAGTTTGGTCAGCATCACCACCTCGCTCAGCGTAAAGCGCTGATGGCAATTGGAAGCCTGCGGCTAGCGGGCGCGTAAAGGGGTTGGGCGCGCCGTTAGCAAACAGGCGATAGCGCATCGTGCCGCCATCAACGTTAAAACGCAGCTCTAACTCCCGTTCGCTCACACTAGTGATCTCGGCTTGTTCCAATAGCCGGAACCAAGCCCAGGCGCCATCTTGTGCCACGCTACGCGGGGAGCGATTCACTTCACTGGGCACCATGGTGATACGGCTTTCGGTACCACCGCGCAGGGCGTTAGGCCAAATCATTGAGACGCGCTGGCTGGCACTGTGGGCATATTCGATCAACTGCCCATCGACGCTGATCACACTGCGCCGTTTGTCGGGGCTTAGGCTCACCGGTTCCAGAGCAAACTCTACGTCCAGCGCGCCGTCGCGGCTAAAGTAGGCACGGCGGATCTGCTCGGCCTGCTGAATCGACCGGTGAAGGCTATCGCGCAGCAAAGAGTTTCCCTGGGCATCTACCAGATACTCAGGCGCACCTTCAATAAAGGGCTTCAAGCTGTCTTCGTAAAAGGTATCCAGGGTTCCACTGGGGGCGAAGAAGTCTTCGAAATCGCTGAGTGCCACTTCCTGGCTAGCATTAGGCGCTAAGGGGTAACGACCAGCCAAACGCTCTTGGTAAGGGGCGACTACGTCGTCAAGCCATTGGTGCTCTAAGTGGCGTGTAGCACTCACCATCATGAGCTGCCAGCTTTGATCAGCTAACTCATGCAACATATTACCTACCGGCTGAGGCGTGTTGTCAGCGATACGCTGCAGGTTAAGAATGGGGTCGTTACCCCGTAGCGAGAGCCGGTCACGCACATTCATAAAGGCGGCTCGCTCGGCATTACTGGACTCTTCGATCTCCATTAAATAGTCGCGTAACGCAGTTACCGCAGCCTTAATTTCTGCCAGTGAAGATGGGTTGTCATTACGCTCATGGCTTAATTGGTTGATAGGCGTAAAAGGTTGCTCAATCGCTAACGCCAACTGATAACGCTGGGACTGGCGTAACGCTTCACGGGCCTGATCGTCATCCTCGGGTAGTTCAGGATAAAGGCTGGTATTGCGCTCAACCGCTGCCAGTAAGCGATCCAACGGGCGCTGCGAGCCCACCAAAGCATCCGCAACGACGATAGCCTGACGAATATCCGGTAGAGGTACCAAGTGCGTATTGCTCAACGCGTCGCGCCAGCTAACATGGTAGTCGCTGACATAGTGCTCACGCAGTGCCGTTTGCAACTGCTGTTTATCCGCATCGCTAAAATTAATGTTATCGCGCTGCCCAAGTACCCACACATCAATCAGGGCTAGTTCTGTTGCACGATTAAGCTCTTGCAAAAAGTAGTTCTCGAAGCCATCCCGAGTGACCAAGTGCGGCAGGCGAACATGCTCGGGATCATCGTTGCGTGTCATGAACACAGTATCGAACATGGTGCCCACGCTGCGGCGCAGGTCTAAGGGGTCGCCCTGGCGGCTACCGGCGGCTTTTAAGGCGGCGTATACACGTTCATCAATCGGTTGGCGCGAAAGTTCTTCCTGAGCCGCTTCCAAGCTACCGCGCAACGGAGCCATTGCCTGGGCGGGCCGCTGCTGCCCTTGTGCAATATGACCCTCTAAATCGCTGTGCTCTAGGGCATAGTCCAAATGGGTTAAAAGCCGCTCCTGAACCTCTCCCTGCTGGGGGAAATAGCCTTGCCAGCGCTGGGCCATAAAACGCTCTACCCGCTCGGGTTGGCGACCACTGGCATCGGACATCATGCGCAGTACCCTCAGCAGTGCCAGTTTTGCATTGCTGCCCTCTTCTGCGCGATTCATATCATCCATAATGCCAATCATCAGCGCAGGCAAGAATTGATGTTCAAGCATAGCCAAATAAGCACGCTCTACCTGAGCACCAATAATATGCCCCTGGTATAACCCCATATCGGCCAGGTAGGGCGTATGGGTGCGGTAGCCATCAAAGGTTTCAAGCGCATAACGTAGCCTGTCCAAGGGCTCCAAAAATTCGTAACCGCTCGGATCATCGCTTTGGAAGTCATCAGGTTGAGTGGCTAAAAACGTTTCGGCCCGCTCTTCAACAGCGGCGAGTGACACGCTGTTTTTCTGATAGAAGTGAGCCCAGCCCCCCACCAGCCCGATACCCATAATCAAGCAAGCGGCGAGGCTGATATTACGAGCACGACGCCGACGCTCTGTCACCCTGGCGTTATCACCGGCTAAGCCAGCCTCAGGGTAAATAACCTTATCGAACAGCTCTTCGGTAAAGTAGAGCGCACTGCGTGCCGCTCGGTGTGCGGGCTGAACGCTGTCATCCATACCGTATCGACGGGCAGCAGCATCCACAAAGGGGTCTTCAGGAACGCCCTGTTGATATACCGAGGTAAAGTAGGTGCCGCGCACCATGGCCGCGGTGGAGAAGCGGTCGCTGGATAGTGCCTCAGTCAGAAAGCCGAAAAGAACATCACGCAGACCTGCCAACTGACGTACAAAACGGAACACGGATTCGCGCTCTTCACGGTCACGACACTCCGACAACATGGTCGGCAAATGCTGATTTAGACGCGCCAGCATGGCGTCGTAATCAGTTTCAAACTCCGTTTCCCATTTACCCGGTGTTTCCATGGAGGCAGGGGAGAAGGTAAAGCCAAGTGGCGCTCGGCGGGCATCACGCGAGTAGTGACGGAAGAAGTCATCAAAGCCGTGTAACAAGTCCATTTTACTGAACGTAACGTAAACGGGCAGCCGGGTGCCATGACGCTCCATTAACTCGCGCAGCCTACTGCGCAGTAGTGCTGCATAGCCTTTACGCACTGCGACTTGAGCGTGGCTCAGTCGGGCAAGATCCAGCACCAGTACAACACCATCTAAAGGGCGTTGGGCACGGTTGCGCTCTAGCCAATCAACGAAGTGATCCCATAGCCTGCGCTGCAGCTCCTGAGGCTCTCCCCCTTCCATGGCCCCCTGGGTGAGCAGTTCACCATCGGGGTCAATCAATACTGCTTTATCGCCAATCCACCAATCAAAACCAAGCTGGCCTTGCTTACTGCTCTGTCCAGAGGCCTTCATCACATGGGTAAGCGCAAAATTTTGCCCAGAGCGGTTAATAAGGCTGGTTTTACCCGCATTCTCAACCCCCATTACCAAGTACCAGGGCAGTCGGTAGCGACTGCTATGACCACCGCCCAGGCTGTCGGTAATTTCATTTATCACACTATTGAGCGACGCTTCCTGGCGCTCCACTTGAGCCATAATCGGGTCTTGATGGCGGGCATCTTCCTGCTGGCGCTCTTCATCCAAGGCTCGCAAACGGCGGGCTAAGCGGACACCCCATACCACCGCGATCAATGTCACTACCGCTAACGTGGCCAATAAACGATTCGTTAAAGGCGCGAGAGGCATCACCCCGCGGACTTCCCAGCCAGGGCCCAGCCACCAAATCGCGACCAATAAGACGACCAGCAGCACCGCCCATAGCAGGGTAGATAGTCGTAAAACCCCCTTGGCTTTATTAGCGTGAGCGTTGGCCCGATTTTGCGCTGTCTGTGCCCGCGACATTCCCGGTACCCAGCGGCTTAGCTTTGATTTTAATGTTGACCACATTAGTCTTTGTCCCTCGTCCCTTTAATGATGAACATTATTAGTGCGCCTCTTTAACCGCTGCTTTAAGACGCGATACCAGTGCAGGTTCCCACTGCTCTAGCGCAAGCTCGGTCACGCTCTGATGCAACGTGTGGTAGTGCTGCTGAGCGAGACTTTCTAGCCCGTTTTCCTGTAAGAGGTCTGCACTTGCTAACCGCCAATACGCGCTTTCACGGGGTGAGCGGGAGGCACTTAAACCTTGATCCAGCACTTTTAATGCCGCCCCAATATCACCACTTTCAGCCGCGTTACGTGCTTCTTCCAGACCCGCCTGCCAGGCTTCACCACCGCTGCTTCCCGCTCCACTAGCGCCTGATGTACTGCTGTACAGCCAGCGCTGAGTTTCCTCGTCAACAAATTCAGCCGCGTTGTTAAACGTCAATGTTTCAATCCCCGGCAGGCGTTCTACAAAGCGCTGAGCTTCATCACGGATGGCGTCTGCACAGCGTGGATGCCCCAACTGCTTCGCCAACCCTGCGCTAAGTCGATGGCCTTCTAGCCAATAGGGGCTTACCGCCAGGCTGTTTTCGATTCGCTGCCATAAGGCGTTGTCGCCGCCGCGTGAAAGCGCTTCCCGGTATTCGGCAATACGGTCTGCAGAAACTGGTGCTAGCTCTGTTTTGCCCCCCGCTTTAGCCACCGGCAGCGCCTGAATTGAGCTCCATACCGCATAGCGGCGAAGACGATAAGCGAGCGGCTCGCCTAGCGTCTGCTCGCTCAAGAAGTCCGCCATCTTGAGCAGCGCCTGACGATTAGAACGCTCATTACCTGCTTCTAAACGTAGTTCTGGCGCCTTTGCGGGTGCCTGAGCAGAGGCTGATTGCATGGCACCGGTGCTATTTATTTCGCTACCGTCATGAGTGCCAGCGTCTTGGCCGCCGGCTGGTTTGCTGTGATCGCCTTGCTGATTAGCATGACTGCCACCGCTGGAAGAAGACGACTGAATCGGGCGCTTTGCTACTAGTTGGCGATTGAGATCGCTTAACGCATCACTTGGCAAAGAGCACTGCTCCGCTCGCGCCTGCAGCTCAGTGAGGGCGTTTTGACAGGCCTCAAACTCATCTTCAGCGTTGTTAAAATCAAGCCCGGCAGCGAGCTTGACGCTACGCTGAGTGAACTGTTGAAACAGACGAGGTCTCAGCTTCACCCCACGTGGGCCATTAAACGGGTAAGCGTGCTCCCACCAAGGTTGCTCAAGCGCTCGAGTTAGCAAACGTAGCGAGAGCGCAAAGCGCACACCATTGCCATCATGCTGTAAGCAGTGCAGCAAATGTCCCAACACCTTCAAGTCTTTGCCACGCTGACTCAGCATTTGAATAGCCAGCGTTTCAGCCGTCTCCCAGGCAACGCTGGCGTGCTGTAACGACCCGACTTTCATCATTTCAGCATCGAGTGCCAGGTAGTCGCTCGTCTCGTCAAGTGACTCTCCCACCGGATGGCCTTGCTCGTTAGCGGCCAGCGATGCGAGTAAAGGATCAAGATGACTTTCAGCAGTAATGCGCATAGTTAAGCTCCCCTACCAACGGCACGCTTCGCGTAGCGGCTGAATGAGTTGGCGAAGGTCGGTAATGTCAAAGCGCAAACCATTTAGGCTTGATACATCGCTGCTAATAGTGACGTCATTGGCGCTAAGCAGTTGGCGCAATGTCTCGATAGCGGGTAATCCTCTGCCACCATTAATCACATGGCCACCATCACGCACTCGCCATTGCTGCTGAATAGTGGCGCCATTGGCGGTGAGCTGTAGATCAACACGTGCATCATTAATTGGCGCTGGCAGATGTAGTTGGAAGCGAGTGATCTGCTTTTCACAGGCCATCACCATGATCGGCCTTGGCGGAGTGGTCCCGAGCGCAGGTACACTCATCAGCACATCGTCACCGGTAAGTCCTACTACCAAGCCAACATTCTCGCTGTCACGCTCACGCTCCTGAGCTTCGATTGCGTACCATAAATCCGGTAGCTCTCTATCCTCGATGGGTGAGTCGGCTGTTTGAAACAGGCCGTCATAACAGCTCAATCGCTCTAATCGCGATGTTTCCTCAGCACATGCCAGCGCACTTTCCAGCAGTGCCTGATGCTGCTCGGCAAGGGCGTTGTGACTCCCCAAACCAGCGAGTAGCAGCAGCCCCCAGCTTGTCCACTGGCGGATGGGTAATGTCTGTTTCATTTGGTATCCAGTTCTAGCAGCTGACATTTATGTGCCAGTGTTCGCTTAGGCAAGCCAAGGCTTGCTGCGGCCTGGGCGCGATTGCCGCCAAAATGCATTAACCGCTGACGGATGATGGCGGATTCAACATCGCGAAGTGTTTTACGCAAATCATCGATATCGTTTGGCAAAGAGAGCCCCATGCCACTGCCTTGAGACGCTGGCGCCATCGACTCATCACGCTTTTGTTCACCCTGAAAAACATGCTCGTTCGGAAAGACATAGGCATCAATATCTGCTCCTTGCGGAGTCATGGCGCAGGCGTAATCAATCAGATTTTTCAACTCACGAACATTGCCGGGGTACTCCCGTCGCTGTAATAAGCGCAGCGCAGCAGGCGTGATCCCCATGTCGTCACGCTTTTCGCGGGCGCAAAAATCGTTAATAAAGGACTGCGCTAACTGGGCAATGTCATCGCGCCGCTCAGCCAGCGGTGGCAAGGTGAGCGGAAATTGACCTAGCCGGTAATACAGGTCCGCTCGGAAATGCTGGGCGCGGATTTGCTCGCGCAGAGGTTGATGGGTGGCCGCCACCAGACGGAGATCGGCACAGCGCTCTTCACTGGCCCCCAGCGGACGATAGCGCCCGCTTTCCAGCACCCGTAATAACTTTGCCTGCAGCGCCAGCGGCATATCACCAATTTCATCAAGAAATAGCGTGCCACCGTCGGCTTGGCTGATCAGCCCTTCCTGAGCATGATCAGCGCCAGAAAACGCCCCTTTAGCATGGCCAAACAGCTCTGACTCCAGCAGTGCTTCGGGAATAGCGGCACAGTTGATAGCCATAAAAGGGCTTTTCGAGCGAGCAGAGAGCTGGTGAAGCGCACGTGCTACACGGTCTTTACCCGTGCCGGTTTCCCCTTGCAGCAACACCGCCAAATTTGTTTCTGCTGCCCGAACCACCTGCCGACGCAGCGCCTGCATGGCAGTGGACTGGCCTAGCAGCTCATCTGCCAACTGGTCAGCTAGCGCTTGTCGGCGCGCGCCATCGTTAATTTTTACTAACGAGTCACGTAGCGCCCTTGAGCGGTGGCGTTCCCCCTGCTCTCGGGATAAACGCGTCCACAGCCTGCACAACAGCTCTTCAAACGCCGCCATACCAGGATCATCACTGAGCGTATTAAAGGTGCTCTTCTCGCCCACCATCAACAGCACACCCAACCACTCTTTATCGCCATCCTTGGCACGTAAGGGTCTTACTTGCAGCTGTTTTTTTGCCCCGAAATTAGCAACTTGAGCCTGAAAACCAGCATGATCCAAACGCGTTCGCGCACCTCCCACACTTAACGTTAGCGGCTTGCCACTGCGAATCACGTGGGCATAAGGATGGCTAAAATCACTGCAATCAAACTGCACCTGATCACCATCGCGGCCAAGCCAACGTCCACTACCTTCTACAAAGAGGCACTCTGAGCAGTCAATATCCAGCCCATCGCAGAGTACCTGAGTAGCTCGCTTGCGAAGTGCTTCTGCGTTAGCACTCTCTACCAGAGTTAATGCAATGGGCATGGCGGCTAGCCGAGACGATAAGCACGCACTGCTGGCAGCGATGGTGTCGATGGCTTGAAGCGTCATGAGCTCACGCGACCTCCGCGGTAAAGGTGCCCTGCTCGGCCTCCACACTTAACGCTACCCGTGTCACCATTTCTCGCCTTGCCATGCGCTCAAGCAACGCACGAGAAAGCGGCGGCAGAAGTTCACCATCGATCACCGACTCCAGCATTCGCGCGCCGTTTTCGCTACGCGTGGCGCGTTTACAAATCGCTTCTGCCAGGCTTTCGTCAAGCACCACTTCGGCCTGCCGGTGACGCTCACGGATGCGGTTCGCCAGGGTATCCAACTTGACCTTCACAATCTCACGCAGGGTGTCGCCGTCGAGCGGCAGATAAGGCACCACTTCCATGCGCGCCAACAATGCGGGCTTAAAGAACTCAGCCAGGACCGGATAGAGCGCGGCGTCGAGTGCCGCTGGGTCATCGCCATAACTAACTATCGCTTCGTAGCCAAGGTTAGACGTCAGGAAGAACAGCACGTTTTTACAGTCAATCACACGCCCTTCACCGTCTGCCAGCTCCCCCTTATCGAAAGCTTGATAGAAGAGGTTCAATACATCCGGATGGGCTTTTTCTACCTCATCCAGCAGCACCACCGAGTAGGGGCGTTGGCGAATCGCTTCGGTTAATAACCCACCTTCACCAAACCCGACATAGCCGGGGGGTGAACCAATCAAGCGTGAAACGGTATGCTTTTCCTGGTACTCGGACATATTAATGGTGGTAAGAAACTGACGACCGCCATACAGCTGATCCGCTATTTGCACCACGGTTTCGGTTTTACCAACGCCACTGGGGCCCACTAATAAGAACGCGCCCAGCGGGCGACCAGGACGGCGAAGATCCGCCCGCGCCGTTAGCAAATGGCGATGAATACGCTCAATAGCAACGTCCTGACCTTGGATGAGTGCTCCTAGGTGCATGGGAAGCTCAGTGAGGCGGGTTAGCTCATCGCTGGTCATTCGCTCAACCGGCACGCCGGTCCAGTCGCCAATTACCTGAGCAATTTGCGCTTCTTCTACGCTGGGGTTCACCAGTGCAAACGTTTCTTGAAGCTTGGCCAACTGCTGTTCGCGCTCGGCGAGTTCTTGATGTAGTCCTTCGGGTAGTGCTTCTGCCTCATCGCCCTCTTTCGCTTCTAATAACTGGCGATGCATCGTGACAATGGCATCCACGCACTCGCGCTGAACTTTCCAAGCCGCTTCCAAACTGGTCAACTCATCTTCCAGTTTGGCTAAACGCTCGCTTAGTGCCTGGTGGCGTTCGCTGTCGGGTTCGCGTCCCAGCAGCCGCTCCCGCTCCACTTGATCACGTTCACGGAGCGCAGCAATATGCTCACTTTGCAGATGGCTAAGCTTACGCGGCGGAGTATCCAAGGCTTGCGCTAACCGAGTACAGGCAGTGTCCAGGACATCAATGGCTTTATCGGGTAACTGCCGGCCGGCGAGGTAACGGGCAGACAAGGCAGCAGCAGCACGTAAACCACTATCACCAATCAGTACACCGTGGGCGCGCTCATACACGTCGCGCAAACCACGTAAAATGACCAGCGCCTGATCAACGCTTGGCTCTGCCAGGGCAATGGGCTGGAAACGCCGTGAAAGCGCCGGATCTTTTTCAAAATACTTCTTGTACTCACGCCAAGTAGTGGCGGCAATAGTACGCAGCTCACCCCGCGCCAAGGCAGGTTTCAGCAGGTTGGCCGCGTCACCGCCTCCTTCCTGGTTTCCGGCACCAATCAAGGTGTGCGCTTCATCAATAAACAGCAGTATGGGGCGCGGGGCGTTTTTGACCTCATCAATGACCGCTTTCAGACGCTTTTCAAATTCGCCTTTCACCGCGGCACCAGCTTGGAGCGCGCCTAAATCAAGGGTTAGCAACTCAACATCCGCCAAGGCGGCAGGTACTTGCCCTGCCACAATGCGAGCAGCCAGGCCTTCCACTACCGCGCTTTTACCTACCCCGGCATCACCGATCACAATGGGGTTGTTTTTGCGCCGACGCCCGAGGATATCGAGCATCTGGTCGATTTCAGGGTCACGCCCCAATACCGGGTCAAGCTCACCCCGGCGGGCCTGTTCGGTCAACGAGGTAGCAAAACGTGCCAGTGCGCTGTCATCAGTAGCGCCAGGAGATGTTGGCCGCTGCCCTGGAGCAGCGCTGTCTTGCGGTGCTTCAGCTGAGTCAGCCGTTAGGCGCTGGAAGTGGCGACGCAAATTTTCACGATTGATGTCCGCCAATAGCCGAACAGTGCCTGCCCCTATATAGCGTTCCGGGTTATACAGCAAAGCGGTAAAGATGGTGCCACTGCGCAGTGCAGTGTGCTGGTATTCAGTGGTACCCAACAACCATGCATCTTGCAGTAACTCTACCAGCAGTGGCGAAAAACTCGGGGTGGTGACCTCAAGGTCACGCGGTGGGCGCATATCTTCTGCGAGCTGCGTGCGCAGTTCGGCCGCGTCAATATCGAATGTTTCGCATAAGCAGCGCACATCGCAGAGCGGCTGATCCAGCAGCGCCTGGAGCAAATGGGCAACGGTGACTTCAGGCGCCTGCTGCTGCGCGCACAACACGGCTGCCTGCTCGAGTCCTTGGCGAGCGATTACATTTAAACGGCTAATAAGCGCCGGAAGCTCTACCCTGAGCATGGTATCTCCTATCGGTAAATTTGATTGAGTAACGAGGTGATCTGTTCAGCTTGCTGGTCAAGTGACCAGGACAGACCCAAATACACCGCCACCATGGCAATACCAAACAGAGCAAAAATGCCCCATACCGGAAATCCTGTGCGCAGGCGTTGCTGGCCATTCACTACATTGCGCAATGGCTGCGTGAGCGCTTCTTCAGGCGGTTGGTCGAGCGTTGCCAGCTGGTCGCCCAGGGCGCGCACAATTTGCTCGTACTCATCGCGACCATGAGACATCACCCGATAGCGCCCTTCAAAACCGAGGCACAGGCACAAATAGATAAACGCCAGCATGTCTCGATAACGCTGAGGCTCCTGCTGCAGACGTGAAAGGATTGAGAACACCTTCTCGCCGCCCCAGGTTTCATTATGAAAGCGCGTTAATAGCGAGTGTTCCGCCCATTTGCTCTGCCTTCCCCAAGGCATCCCCATCACCGCTTCATCAATGAATGAGCAGAGTACGTAGCGATAAGCGAGCAAGGTCGCCCGATCATAGCCTTGCTCTGTCAGCTCAATTTCAATGGCGGCGATCTCATCCACCACTTGGCGATAAAGGCGCTCAACATCGCCCGCACTGTCGAGCTGGCGAACACGTACGACCATGCCTAGCAGGCTACTGGCAGCATCTACTAACGGATTTAGATTATGACCCCGTAGGCGGAACCAGTAGTCTTCATCAGCATCAAGCTGTTCAGCGTGACTATGGATCAGGTGCTCCAACCCACGTTCGTTGATCAGATCTTCATGGCGAACTTTGTCGCGATCAGCACGTGGGCGTGCAAGGGGTTGATCATCGGTTGAGATATATTGCATGGCTTAACTCCTGATGGCCCAGAACTGCATTTCCAGCCCTGGAAATTCACCGGCAACATGGAAGGCAAACCCGCTGGCGCCATTCAACATTCCCCACGCTTCACTCTGACGGTCCAGCTGGAAGTAGGTATAGCCTGCGTGATAAGGCAACTCGCGGGGCGCAACCGGTAAGGGTTCAAGGGGCACACCCGGCAGTTGCAGGCTAATGAGGTCGCGGATACGCTCGACGCTGGCGACTTTGGTTTGCTGCAAAAAGAGCTTACGCAGACGTTCGTTGGGCATATCAGCGCGCACGGCCAGAATAAACTCTGCCGACTCGATAAGGCTGAGGTCTGAAAGAGGAGCGACTAGAAGACCAAAGCGCCGCGCCTGTAGCTGAATAGCGACAGCACGCGGTTCTAATACGGTTGAAAGCGCTTGGCGCAGCATTTTTATCAATGGCCGGAAAGCGCTCTCAGGGTGGTCATGATCATAGGCAGGACACTCCGGCGGTAGCCGCGACTCATCGGTAAACGTTACCAACTCACAGGCGACTTCATGCATGGTGTCGTAAAGGCGCTCAGGGTGAAGCTGACCAAGCCGAGCAAGGTGCTGGAAACGCGGTTGAGCGCGATTAAGCAACTGCAGCAACATAAAATCGGAAACATCGGCCACCCCAGCTTGGTTCGGTGTGGACAGCCGCTGAGCTATGTTGCGCGCTCGTTCGCGCATTAATCCGGCCATCTCACCCACAAAGCGCTGCAGCCCAGGAGCCGCCTGCACATTGAGCAGCGTTGGCAGAAATTGCTCATCAAGTACTAGGCTGCCATCCGGACGGCGCTCGACGATTTTTGCCACCGCCAAGCAGGCATAACCACTGCGATCATCACTTTGCAGCAGTAAACGCGGCGAGACCCGCGCCACTTCTAGCTCAGCGGTCGCGCCATCGCGGGAATGAAGATCACGAACGCTGCGTGAAGAGTGGCGATAGCGCGCTGGCAAATCATCGCCTGGCCAGCGCACTTCACCCACACCGTCAGTCGCTAGCGGCAGGCCCAGATAAACAATCTGATTGGTAATACTGGCGTCGCTGATCTCTAACGGGCTGGGTTCTACATCATCTGCCGGAAGCTGGAAGGCCACACCATCAGGCATAACGCCACTGGCACGGCTAATGGCAATCCGCCCAAAACTAAGGAATTCGCTATTCAGCTCAAGGGTATGAAAGCCATATAAATAGTGGCTAATACCTTTTAGCCGCGTATCAATGAGGCCTTCTAAACTACGCTGCTGTTGTTGGAAGTGCTGGGGTTTAATGAACAACCCTTCGCTCCACACCACACGATTTCGGCTGGCCATTACTCCTCCTTCCTTAGTTCTACTTCGCTATCCCGGAGGTGAACCAGTAAGTGGTAATGCTCTCCACGGGTCTTCACCTTAACGACCTTTTTCCATTCGGCTTCATTGGGATTTGCATAGAAAGCAATCAGCCCGATATAGCGCGTCTCTTCATCTACTTCGAAGGGCTCGTAAAATTTCCACTGGCCGGGCAATAGGGTGAAGTCATCATGGGTTAGGTAGTTCGTGCCTAATGCCGCCTCTAGGTCGAGGCTCAACTGTCCTAAATCAGCCGCCATTAACATGGAGTCGTCTTTTAACTGCAGTACCTGAAAACGCAGCGGCGTTCCTTCGCCGTCCACATTAGGGTTGACGTTAGGCTCAGCAATCATGCTTAGATCTACCGTCGTGGGCCGGTCTTCGGGGTAACCGACAGGAATCGAGGGATCGCGCATCACTTGCCACGCTTTGCCAGTGGCTTCACGGGTTGAGGCACAGCCTGCTAATAGCAGAATGAGACAAAATAACCCGGCAAGCCGTGCCATGCTCCGCACACTTATGCGCTGCACGTTCATGCCTCCTCCCGCTGCTGACGACGCACCGACTGGTCATAGGCTTGCTCAAAGACTTCCCAAAACAGTTTTTGAAAGCCCTGTTGGCGACCCGAGTTAAGCTCACGGTAGTAGTAGTGGTACATCTCCCATGCCCAACCGCCCTCATCTTCGATACGATTGCCTGCACCACGGTATGCTTGAAAACGCTTGAGCAGTGTTTCTGGCGAGAACGCATCCAGAATGGCACCCAAGGCATGTCCAATGGCTTCTTCAACAGCGGCCTGATGCTGGCCTTGGTGGCGCAAACACTCTGCTACGGCTTCCGGTGCTGACAGATGCACGGGGCTACGCTGAGCAGAAAACATCGTTTCAGCCGTCTCTTCATAGGACTGACCAAGGCGCAATGGATTATCTTCAATAGGCTGTAAGCGCCTGTCTCGCAGTGGATACTTACTATCATGTTGGGCTTGCTGAAGAAGCCGTAAACCATCAATAGTGGCACGCAGTGTTTGCCCCGCCTCTTCTAAAAACGCTTGCTGCTCCTCACTGTCACGGAAGGTTAAATCCAGGCCTAACCCTCTCAACAAAGGATCTGCACCAACATGTCCAAGCGACTGTGTCGTCGGCGCTTGCCAGCGGTCTTCCAACTGCTCCCCTACAGAGCGCTCCAAGTCGTTTATCTGCCGCTCATCCATGCCACTGCTCCTGTGCATTGTTGTGCCATTAGGTGTTCTGATCTCAGGAAGGCTTAGCGCTTCTTCATAGCGCTCTTGCTGCTGCCACAGCCCCCTGTTTTTTTGAAGTTGCTGTTCTTGAGATACATGTCCTTGAGATACGCGCCCTTGAGACACATGCTCTTGATAGGCGTGTTTACGAGGTGAAAGAGCCATCGCCTCTAGCGGTTCCATGCTATTTATTGACGCCTCATCGCGGTCTAATGCCACCATAGGGTCGTGCTGAGTAGAGCCTGGCAAAGCACCGCCTAGCGCCTCCATCGGATCGCCTTTTTCAGCCTCGTGATTAAAGGTGTTAGCGCGCTCCACCGACCACACTTCGCCGTGAGTGGTGACCTCGTCGTGCTCTTCGTCAATTAGCGTGGCAAGCGAATGCACGCCTGGCTGCCATGAGTGGCGATCACCGAGATGCACTTTCAAGCGATACTCGCCAATCAGCAGTTCATCACCGTCACGTAGCGCTACTTTGCGCTGCCGACCTATCGGTAGCGTGGTGCGGTTAATAAAGGTATGGCCACTAAGATCAATGAGGCAGAACTTGCCATCAATTTTGGTAATTTCTGCATGGCTGGGTCTAATGCGCCCGCCATGGTCTTGCAGTAACCAATCATCATGAGGGCTGCTGCCAAGTGTTCCGCCATGGCTATAAAAGACAAAGCTACTGGTCGAACGCCCTTCAAGCTGCTCGCTGTTGGTCACTACCAACGTAATGGCATCTGGTCGATTAGGATGCATGGGATTAACTCGTCATCTGAATGCGAACACGACGGCGCGCAAGGCGGTCATCGCTCTCTGGATCGACAAACGTCGTCCATCCAAGCTGACATGAACTGCTATCCCCCAAACGCATGGGTTTTACCTCGCTTTCCAGCAGTTCAAGCTCAAGGTCATAGGCCAGTGGCTCACGTAGCACAAAGTTCACCAGGGTTTTAAGGGAGCTGTGCTCTTCACCATCAGGCAGAAAGTCTCTAAACCGCGCTAGACTTAAGCCGCGTAAGCAGAGTGCAAACTTGCCATTCACATCAGCCACTTGCTCTCCCGCAACCATATCCTCTCCCAGCGTCATGCCCGAGATCCCCGTGCGACTGCGCTGATCTAATGGAATGTCTACCCAACGCTGCACCCACTCCTCTATTTCTACCTGGGCTAAATCAAAGCAGTGGCTGACAATACCGCTGACCACATCTGGTGAGCGCGACCGACCTGCCAACAGGCCGGCATAAGCGAGCATTTTGCTCCAGTTGATCGGTGTTTCACCGCGCAAGTTACTATCGGCTAGACCTACCAAGGCAAAGATAGCGGCGGAAAAACCATCTTTCGCATCATCCTGATAGCGCACGTAATGACGATATTTACGCCAACTGCGGTGCACAAGTGTCAGCAGCCGATGGTTGAAAAAGTCCAGAAAATCCCCGGCGGCGCCTTCTTGATGCGCAGCGTTATGCGCTAAGGATTCCAGGTAGTAGCCGGGCAATGGTGACTGCGAACCCTGTAAACCTAGAAAACTGACTTCCATCTCATACTGGCCACCTTGCCCCTCACTGAGGGAAAGCACATCGCTGCCTGGAAATCCCAATGACGCCGACGACCGATAACGCACCCGCTGAAATTCAGGCACGCTACCGCCACGCCGCTGCTCTAAATCATCGCCATGATGACGGTGCAGAAGCTCTACCAACTGGTAAAATTCGTAGCGTCGCGCGCCCTGAATAACGGGAGCAAGCGCTACATCAGGGGCTGCTGCCCCACCTGTAAGGTCCATTCATAGCGCTCTTGGTTATGGCGATTAATGACATGCAACTCGTGAAATGAGTTGATGCTTGCGTACAGCGAGAAAAAGCGCGCCAACACGCTGCCAAACAGATAGAGGCTGCCCTCCTCACCGAAGGCTTCTTGATCGAGTGTCATTACCGAGCGCAAACCGCGCACAGGCAGCCCTTTTCGCAGGCGATCAACCGACTGAGTCTCAATATCCAAAATGCCGGCCAATCGTTTGTGGGCAATACGCTCTGCTTGCCTGTCGACTAAGGCCCGGAAATCATAGGCACGCAATACTGAGCACAAAGCATCTCGCTCAAGTAAGGAGAGGTAGTTGAGCGACAAATTTGAAATCAATATCCACAGCAATCCATCGTCTAGTGCAGGTCTGAGCACCGGCGTTGGCCGTGTAATATTGCGGAAAGTAGCGTAAGCAGGGCTCTCTTCCGTCGCTACGCAAAGATCACCGATGGTCAGTTGCTCAGGCAGCTCACGATTACTGCATGTTAATTGCAGTGAAACCGTTTCCCGACGTCCCATGCAGGCGTGCTCATCACCTCTAACAAAGGCAATATCGTGGTCAAAGCCATCGCTACGCAGGCTGTCACGCACGCGCACACGGTAGTAGAGGGCTTCCCGTCCACGATCATGTTCAATTTGATGTTGAAAGCTCTCAAAAGGGAGATAAGTGCGAGACTTTTCTTGTCGCCCCGAGCGCTCACCCTCAAGCCACCCCTGCACCTCATCGACACTAAATATTTCATAGTGAGAGGGCGACCGGCTGTTAGGCCTGATGCGGTACTCGCTGCGCTCACCGCTCAAATCAATAGGCTCAGCGTCGTGTTCAAAAAGATTGATGGCTGGCGTGCAATAAAGCGCTAAGTGCTCGTCCTGAACGCGGGCATCTGTCGGCAGCGTGCGAGAAAATACAAAGCGCAGCGTAATATTACTGGCAGTATCAGCTGGCAAGTAGGCGGCGAGTCCTAGCACATCAAAAAAATGGAAAGCCTCTGGAAAACAGAGATACTCCTGCAGAATGCGATACCCTTGATGGACATTCTGCGGATAAGGCAGCAGTGCCTGGTCGCGCTCAAACCCGACAGCTTTTAATGCATTTGAGGGTAGGAGCTGTTTATGCCCGTCAATCTCCAGCTCAAGCCTTGCCAAGTAATGGCTCATCCATAAATACAGCGTACGCGCGGTGTAGCCATCACCACCCAGGTGCAGTCGCAATGACTCTATGCCCATAGCGTTCATCGGCTGGTCGCTGCGCACCTCCATTGCTAGCTCAACAATAGAGTGTTCACGCGTGTGTCGCGCATCTACCCCTATCGCCGCTAATGGATAAAGGGCGACATCATGGCACGTTCTGAATTGGCATGACGTTCCCGCTATTGGCTCGCTGGCAAGCTGCGTTCCGCGTTTAACTAATTGCTGCTGACTAAGGGCATACCAACTGGGCGTGAACTGCACCACGGTCATACTCGGCACTGGCCGCAGATAGTTAGGCCACAGCATGCTGATTAAAGAGTGAGTAAGCTCGGGGAACTCATCCTCAACCTTTTCGCGCATGCGCCCCGTCAGAAAGGCAAAGCCTTCTAATAACCGTTCTACATCTGGGTCGGTGCTGCGCTCAGACAAAAAGCGGCTTAAGCCGGGGTTTGCTTCAGCAAACTCCCGCCCCTGGCGCTTTAAAAAGTTGAGTTCATCTCGATAGTAGCGATTCAGCATTCGTGCCTCTCGGGCCTATCAGTTGAGACACTGATAACGCTTGTTGTTAAGCAACAAATCGATCGTTGCCTGCGTGTTTCCTTTGCCTAACGCAACCGTGGCATGCACCTGAAAGCGCAACTGCAGCGGATCGCTATGATTAGGCAAAGACTCAACGTCAACACGCTTGACTCGGGGCTCATAGCGCTCGATGCATTGACAAATGGCCTGCTGAATATTGCGCTCTAAATCCAGCACGCCGATTGTTGCATCATTGAAGTCGAGCAGGCCTAGCTCTGGTGCACAGGGACTATTGCCTGGATGGCTATTAAGCAACTCCACTAAGTGGCGCTTGATCGACTCAACCACCTCCATCAGCTCGTCTGCTTCCTTCCGCAGGCCAGGCTGATGGGGTGACGCAAGGCGTTCAAACAGTCGACTCCCTAGCAACTCTCTCCCCAACAATCCACTACTGTCAGTTGCCATGACGGCCGTCCTTTATTCTTTGTCGAGACGTCCAACAAGGGAGAGTTCGAAGTTAGCACCCATATACTTAAAGTGCGGGCGAACTGACATGGAAACCTGGTACCAACCTGGCTCGCCTTCAACATCCGCCACCTGGATTGAGGCGGCACGCAACGGGCGGCGACTGCGCACATCTGCTGGTGGGTTTTCTTGATCGGCCACGTACTGGCGGATCCATGCATTGAGTTCACGCTCAAGATCCTGGCGCTCTTTCCAAGAGCCAATTTGCTCGCGCTGAAGTACTTTTACGTAATGCGCCAAGCGATTGATGATGAACATGTAGGGGAGCTGAGTGCCCAGTTTAAAGTTGGTCTCGGCAGCTTTACCTTCAGCTGTATTGGGGAAGACCTTAGGCTTTTGAACAGAGTTGGCCGAGAAGAAAGCCGCATTGTCACTACCTTTACGCATCGTCAATGAAATGAAGCCTTCTTCAGCCATTTCAAATTCGCGACGATCGGTAATCAACACCTCGGTGGGAATTTTGGCCTGTAGCTGGCCGAATGCCTCATAGGTGTGAACAGGCAAATTCTCGACTGCACCACCACTTTGCGGGCCAATAATATTGGGACACCAGCGGTACTTAGCAAAGCTATCTGTCAGCCGTTCCGCCAATAGATAAGCCGTATTGCCCCACAAATAGTGTTCGTGGTCTTCACTAACGTTTTCGCGGTAGTTAAACGTTTTAATCGGGTTTTCTACTGGATCATAAGGGGTGCGCAGCAAGAAGCGTGGTGCTGTTAAGCCAAGATAGCGCGCGTCTTCAGACTCACGCAAACTCCGCCAGCGAGCGTATTTAGGGCCTTCAAAAATAGCCTTGAAGTCTTTGATATTCGGCAGCTCTTCGAAGCTATCAACACCAAAGAATGAAGGACCAACCGAGGACATAAAGGGCGCATGCGCCATAGCACCGACTGCCGCCGTATGCTGAAGCAGCTTCATATCTGGTGTAGTGGGTGAGAAATCATAGTGCCCGATGATACCGGCAACCGGCTCTCCACCGAACTGCCCATAGCCCGCATTATAAACGTGGTGATAAAGCCCGCTTTGGCTAATCTCAGGCGCAAATTCAAAATCTTCCAACAGCTCCTGCTTAGTTGCATGTAGCACATCAAGCTTGATGTTTTCACGAAAATCTGTGCGATCAACCAGTAACTTCAAGCCACGCCAAGCAGACTCTAATTGCTGAAAATTAGCTTCGTGCAAAACCTCATCTACCTGATGACTAATTTTGCGGTCTAGCTCAACAATCATGTTATCGACCAGCGCCTTGTTGACCTTTGGAGCTTCCTCACCGCCGTTTAGCAATTCAGCTATAAAGGCAGCCACACCTTGCTTAGCAACGTCGTAACCTTCATCCGCTGGCGCCATACGTGTTTGCGCCATCACTTGATCAAGCAGTGACACTTCCGTTTCAGTGGCTGTTGCTGTGCTCTGTTGCTTTGCTGTCTTACTCATCGCTGTGCCTCGAATTAGCTGAACTGGGTTCAAAACGCGAATAATGCTAAGGAGTTACTTTTCCTTGTCTGCATCCAGCAACGCCAGCTCGCTTAATAGCTGCTGGCGCGCCTCATCGTTTTCCAACAGTTTTTGGAGCCGATCTCGAAAAGCAGGAACGTTACCGAGCGGCCCCTTTAAGGCGACCAACGCTTCACGAAGCTCAACTAACTTGCGCAGTTCAGGCACTTGCTTTGCAACAGCATCTGGAGAGAAGTCTTCCAGGGACTTAAAGCTAAGATTGACAGCGATATCGGTAGGCTCATCACTCTCATCAAGACGGTTAGGCACTGCGGTCTGTAAACTTAAACCTGCCTCCCGCATCACTGACTGAAAATTATTTTTATCAACAGATACTGCCTGACGCTCCTCAATAGGCGTCTCTTCCTCACCACCCTTAAAGTCGCCTACCACCAGTAGCTTAAGCGGTAGCTCAGTCTCGGCTTTCTGATCACCCGTAGCCGGCACATACTTAATATTAATGCGCTCTTTCGGCGCGACGGTCCCTTGCTTAGCCATAATTTTTCGCCCTGGAGAGAGGTGTAGAAATGTAACTGCTAATAGTTCTTAATCCCGGGAAAATAACTAATTTTTTATGATGATGCCAACCAGCCATATCACGTGAAAGTATGAGCCAGGGTGGCAGCTTAAAAACACTGAAACGAGTTTGCCGTCATTCGCATCATTTTTAGTGAAATTAGCTGATTTTAGAGTCAAAAAATAATTTAGATAAAAGCTAATTTAAATTTGTAAGATATATCTTACAAATTCTATCGGCAATCTCTTAAGGTTTTTGACGGAAATAACGCACAAATGAAACTGGAGATATTAAGAATTATCTTAATAGCTTCATGCGACCAATTTGAAATAACTAATAAAGTATGACATTTGAAACGAAACGGTTACTTAATGACACAATTTAAGCCGCTTTAATAACAAGTAAGAAGGAATATAAATATTAACGAATGGAGATAAGCAATACCTTGCCTAACAAGCAAGGAATTGCTTAAGACAGGCAACTTATTGCCTAATAAAAACTAATATTAAAAATAAACAAAACCAAACCACTGATATTTAAAAGAATTTTTATATTGGCACAGGCATTGCCTTATTAAAGTGTCTTAGCGACAACCATTTACCTTTTCCGTCAAGGAGCAGACCTATGCCAACTCCATGTTATATCAGCATTGAAGGCCAAACTCAGGGCAACATCACTGCAGGTGCGTTTACCCCTGATTCCGTGGGCAACATTTATGTAGAAGGCCACGAAGATGAGATGCTAGTACAAGAGTTCAAGCACGTTGTCACCGTACCGACTGACCCGCAGTCTGGTCAGCCTTCTGGTCAGCGTGCTCATAAGCCGTTCGTATTCACGGTTGCACTAAACAAGTCTGTGCCGCTGATGTACAACGCCCTCGCTTCTGGCGAAATGCTGCCTAGCGTAGCCCTTAAGTGGTACCGCACGTCTGTTGAAGGCAAGCAAGAGCATTTCTTCACCACCACGTTGACCGATGCCACCATCGTTGACATCAACCTGCGCATGCCGCACGCCCAGGACATCACCAAATCTGAGTTCACTCAGTTGATGGACGTGTCTCTGGCTTACCGCAAAATTGATTGGGAACACACCGTTGCGGGCACTTCTGGCTCTGACGACTGGCGCGCCCCGATCGAAGGCTAATCAAAACCGCCGAGCTGGTTGTTTTAAGCCTGTAAAAAAGCCCCTTCCAAATGGAAGGGGCTTTTGCGTGAGGAGGTAGGCTTTTTGGATCGAGTAACTAAATCAATCGTTACACGAACCGCCCAAGACCAACGGCCGTACGTAACCGGTCCATCGTTTGCGCAGCTTCTTCACGGGCACGTCCTGCGCCTTTTTGCAGTACCGCTTCAATATGTGCGGGATCTTCCATCAGAGCGTTGTAGCGTTCACGGGGACCGCTTAAATGGGCATTCAAGTAATCAAACACCTGGTTTTTGGCATCGCCCCAGCCGATGCCATTCGCGTACTGCTCGCGTAGGCTGGCGGTCTCATCAGCCGTAGCAAAGGCGGAGTAAATTTGGAACAGCGTACAGGTGCTTGGATCTTTCGGCTCACCGGGCTCCAGTGAGTTAGTTTTAATCTTACGCACCAGCTTTTGCAGCTTTTTCTCGGGTGAAAAAAGCGGAATCGTATTATCGTAGCTTTTGGACATCTTACGGCCATCCAAGCCATTCAATAACTGTATCTTATCGTCTACCACAGCCTCGGGAAGTACGAAATGCTGCCCTTTATAGAGGTGGTTAAAACGCCCGGCGATATCGCGAGCCATTTCGATATGCTGAATCTGATCACGCCCTACCGGCACCTTATTGGCGTTGAACATTAAAATATCTGCCGCCATCAGCACAGGGTAGCCAAACAGCCCCATGGTGATACCTTTATCCGGATCTTGATTTTCTGCCTCTTCGTTCTCGGCAACCGCCGCTTTATAGGCATGGGCGCGGTTCATCAAGCCTTTGGCACACACACAGGAGAGCATCCAGGTGAGTTCAGGGATTTCTGGAATATCTGACTGGCGATAGAAAATGGCATTATCGGTATCCAGCCCCAGCGCCAGCCACGTAGCGGCTATTTCCAAACGGGATTCCTGCACGCGCTGCGGATCAGGGCATTTAATCAGTGCATGATAATCAGCCAAAAAATAGAATGACTGAACGTTGGGGTCTTGGCTGGCCTCAATGGCAGGCTTAATCGCCCCAATATAGTTACCTAAATGGGGCGTACCGGTGGTGGTAATACCGGTGAGAACGCGGGTTTTAGCAGACTGACTCATTTTTTCAGACTCTTAGTTTTCAGGCTCTTAGGCAAGTACCACTATGATAACGCGCGCCCAGCCGTGTGGCGAATAGCATCATTGCCAACCGACTAGGCGCCAACCGCCTCTTCCCCCCGTTCCAGGTGTACCACTCGATGGCCCACCAAAAGCGCCAACCAAGAGCTCATCATAAACAATACTGCCGCTACCACTCACGTTAACGCTGCGCCCTTTTACACTACCAAAAAAACCTGCGCCCGAATTAACCGAAACGGTTGTATAAGGCGCATAAACATTGGCGACTACTCTATTACTTGAGCTGAAGTTAACGCCCGTCCCTGTACCGCTATAACCTGAAAAAAGGGAGAATGTCGGGTTGCCATTCAGGTTAATCGAATTTGATGCGGGCATATTCAATACACTGCCAAAATCAATTCGCCCCGACACAAAGACCGTCAAACTGCTGTTTGAGTCAATCACCAGCCCCGGCCCACCTCCGCCCATCGTAAAGTCCCCATCCACTACAATAACCACGTCACCACCACTAACTCTTAACGACGGCGAACCAGTTAAATTAAGGGTATTCATTCGGAAGATGGGGGTTTGCTCACCGAATAATGTATTAAATTCTGGTGATGCATGGGTCATCCAGCGGTTGACGTTCCATGTTTGGTCATAACGTTCTATTTGTTGGGGGGTAAAGCGCCACTCGACATTAGGGTAGGCACCGACCGTGATATCACCAATTGACGTCAGAACTGATTGATAACGGCTAATTTCATCTCTCAGGGAATTACCTGCGAAGCTCAGGGTATCGCAGGGCTGTTCTTCTACTCTATTGAGTAAAATATCACTGCGTTGAAAAAAATTAGCTCTGTTATTTTGATCAATATGATCCGAAGCAGGGTTACGGCTAGAAATAATGTTTCCACCTGCGTAAATTCCCTCACCAACACTGGCTGACCAATTATTTAAGCGCACATGCCGCATTGCTCTTACAGTGCCATCAACTCTAGTACTACTATCAAATATTATATCTGCGCGGCTTTCTGCATTACCACGTACGCGGCCTCCACCGGCATTTAGGTTAATTGTTTGATTGGCGAAAATACTGCCAAATACCTGTGACGAACCGTTAAGGGTGACGGAGCCCAACGCCTCTACTCCTCCATGAATTTGTTCATTCCCACCCAAAACCACATTTGCATTTTCTACAGTTGTACGAATTAACGGAATATCATTTTCAGCAAATCGGCCAGGCTGCCCACTCCAATTTCCTTCATTTGAACGGTAGCTACTGATAGTGGAACCTCCGCCTGACGACACTCCCTCACAGCCGACGACTGGGGTTTGAAAAGGAGTGGGGGTTACGCTTGTACTTTCTCCTAAAGAAAAAATCAGCCGTGACTGGCCGCGAGCACTGCGACGCAACCCATCGTCGGCAGCCGTCACCGCAATTTTCCCATCCTCTAACCGCTCAAACTCCAACACAAAATTTTCGACGAGCGCGTTGTATATTTCGTTTTGTTCTTCTGGGCTTAGCTCACTATAGTTACTAGGTAGCAACTGCCTAAAGAAGGCATCTAACGAGCCTACATCAAGCAACGCTTCTACATCACGCCCGCGTAGCCTCTGTGTATCGCCAACAGAAGCAAAATTCTCGTTACTCCATAAGCTATTAAAATACTCATTGCGGCGGTCAGCGTTCTGCCGATCAACAAGCGCTGATGAGGTATTTTCTGCTGTCATTTGAGCTTGCACAGAGGCACGATAATTGCCCGCTAACCGCTCATCAATGATTGCACTCTGCATGCCTGACATACCTAACATCAGCGCGCCAGAGAGCAATGCCATTACAATTACTAATGCTGCACCTTGCTGCTGCTTCATGGTGTTAGCCCTGGTGCTGAAACCACCTTACTTCGATCAGTGACACTAAACGTGATCTCATCACAGTTTGAATTGTCGCCTTCTCTGCAATCGCCTACGGTCATTGTTAATGTAGAAAGCGCATCATTATTATTGGCTACGGTAAGCACAGGGCAATCCCCTGCGCCATCAACTTGGGCAAGGTCAACTATTGGCTGATTTTGGGCAATGTCTTGGAGGACGCAGTAGTAACGCGTGCCACTATTTGAACTCCGCTCGTCTGACCTAATAGCATAGTTTCCAATATTTCCTTTTCGCCCTTCCTCAACCAGAGTACTTACCGCAAAAATCAGTGACTCTTGCTTGCGGCTGATTTTGTCAACATTTTGAAATGTTTGAAAAGTGGTTAAGAAAAGCTGCCCGGCGCCCAAGATGATGACAGTGCCAATCGCCATTGCCACCATCAGTTCCACTAGCGTAAAACCATCTTGATGCTCTCTCATGGCGAGCTCTCAATACGCGGGAGGCTAAAGGTATAGTCGAATTGATCATCCCCGCTTTCACTCAAAGCTACATTCACGCGGAAGCGACAGCCAGTGTTACTGGCATTTCTTTCGACTGTGCTTCCGCTCAATGAAGCCCTGCGCAGTGGCGTTGCGTCATTATTCTGAAACCAATGGTTTCTCCATAATGCCTGTATCTCTGCGGTGTCGATGTTTTCGCATGTTTGACTTGGTTCTAGCAGCGCCAATTGTGCCCAAAGCCGCTCCTGCGCATCAACAGCGGCGACGCTTGCCACTGAGCGCTGATAGCCAGCGTTAGCACTTTGCAACGCTTTAAGCTGCATCGCTGCTACCCCAATCAGGCCGATGGATAGAACGACCAGCGCTATTAGCGCCTCTATCAGACTGAAGCCTCGCTGGTGAGTCATGGTGCTGAATCCTGCCTGCGAATGCTGCCAGTAATGTTAATCGCCAGGGTGATAGAGGGAATGTTACTTTGCTCACGCTGAGGGCTAATCGTGATACGGCAGGGATTAGAAGAGCAACCATCAATCTCGGCATCCCCCAAACTCTGAAAGGTGAGAGAAAAGGCTTGTTCTGGCGTGGTGATGTTAGCTGATGGCCCCATGCGCATGGTCTCACCCTTACTCTCCACCCAATAGCACCAACGCGCGCTATCGCTACCAGCATTCATCTGCCCTCCTTCACGACATTCATCGGCGGGAGAAAACTGAACCGTGATGGGCTGACGCTGTTTAATCGCTTCGCTGCGGGCAAAACTCAGCACCGAAATCATTTCGTTAACATCGCTGGATAGCTGCTGGCGGGCAAGGAAGCCACCGAACGCAGGTACCGCCATAATAGCGATGATTGTCACGATCATCAGCGTGACTAACAGCTCAATTAGAGTGAAGCCGCGCTGCTGCTTACCAACAAGCATCGGGTAACCTTTCACCACTTGATGACAATGTAATATTGTCTTCACAACCGTCGTTTTGCGTGGTGCTAGCAGTTAATAGGTACCCGTTACCGCGAATGTCTTCTGTAATCGTATAGTGGTTGTCAGGGGAGGAGTTACTGATCGGACAATTATTGTAGGTATAAGAGCGTGTATTGCAGCGCTCCAATTCTGAAGCGGCTTGCATGAGAGCCGCATGGGCGTCGGTACGCATTGATTTTTGTACATAGCGTGTATAGCTGGGATAGGCAATGGATGCGATGATGCCAATGATCACCACCACTATCATTAGCTCAATAAGGGTAAAGCCGCGCTGGCCATTCAGATATGAACGGCCGGAGGAAAGATGAGAAACATTAGACACGCGACCATTCTCCTGTATTAGTCAGCTCATACCGTTTTAGTATGTCGCAAACCAATACGCTTTGCATCAGCCGCTGACAATCACCTTTTCACGCAACTCTTTCGGCATGGAGAATGTAATCGTCTCTTCGCGACCTTGAAGCTCTTCTGGTACCGCGGCCCCCATTGATTGAAGCTTAGTAATCACGCCTTTTACCAACACTTCAGGAGCGCTAGCACCTGCGGTAACCCCCACATGCGCAACATTTTCGAGCCACTTAGGATCAATCTGATCGGCGTTATCGATCAAATAAGCCGGTGTACCCATGCGCTCAGAAAGCTCTCTTAAACGATTGGAGTTGGAGCTGTTAGGACTCCCCACCACCAGCAACAGGTCACTCTGCGCGGCTAGCTCACGCACGGCGTCTTGACGATTTTGCGTGGCGTAGCAAATATCATCATTGCGGGGCCCTTGAATCGCTGGAAATTTATTGCGCAGTGCGTCAATAACCTTAGCGGTATCGTCCATTGAGAGCGTAGTTTGCGTTACAAAAGCGAGTTTGGAGGGCTCGCGCACCTCCAGCTTAGCAACGTCGTTCTCGTCTTCAACTAAATAGATACTGCCACCATGGGAAGTGTCGTAACGTCCCATGGTGCCTTCCACTTCAGGGTGGCCTTCATGGCCAATTAGCACACACTCTTGACCGCGTTTGGCGTAACGCAGTACTTCCAGATGTACTTTGGTTACCAGCGGGCAGGTGGCATCAAACACTTTCAAACCACGCAGCTCGGCATCCATTTGCACCGCCCGTGACACACCATGGGCTGAGAAAATCACAATAACGTCGTCCGGCACTTCATCTAGCTCTTCGACAAATACAGCGCCCCTGTCACGCAGCGTTTCCACTACAAACCGGTTATGAACCACCTCGTGACGGACGTAAATGGGCGGGCCAAACACATCCAATGCTCGGTTAACGATATCAATCGCTCGATCAACCCCGGCGCAAAAGCCACGTGGATTGGCCAGTTTGATCTGAATGGGTTGTGCTTGCTGCGTGCTTGTCATGAGAGCGCCTTGATGCGACATGGCATCTGCTTAATGAGTGGTCACCGGCTTAACGTCTAACACTTCTACTTCAAACGTAAGCGTGCGGCCTGCTAACGGGTGATTAAAATCGACTTCTACACGATCACCCTCAATCGTTTTGACCACACCTGGCAATTCCGTTCCCGCTTTATCGGCAAACGACATCACCATGCCGATTTCAGGGGCTTCGTCACCAAAGTCAGCGCGCTTTAGAGTCTGAATGTTCTGTGGGTTGTGCTGACCAAAGGCATGCTCAGGGGTAATCTGAAAACTGCCGTTCTGCCCAGCAGCTAATCCTTTAATGGGGTGCTCAAAACCTGGCGGCAGATTGCCATCACCAAACTCAAAGGTGGCAGGCGCTTTGTCTTTGGTGGAGTCCACCAGCGTGCCATCCTCTAGCTTTAAGGTGAAGTGCAGCGTCACTTCCATGCCGTCATCGATTAAATAGTCGCTCATTGCAGCTCTCAATAGTCGGTTGTTCTCAACGTTCGATTAATGAGCAGCCTCGGCCGCTTTTTTGCGCCGACGCTCCCCCATAATGGATTCCCAGATTAAAGCGACGGCCCCCAGGGTAATCGCAATATCCGCCACGTTAAATGCCGGGTAGTACCACCCGGCAACGTGGAAAGAGAGGAAATCGACCACATAGCCATGCACTAGGCGGTCATAAAGATTGCCTAGCGCACCACCGATAATCAGCGGCAGTGCAATCGCCAATAGCTTTTCGTCATTTTTAATCCGCGTCAGCCAAATGGTGAGGCCGACACTGGCGCCAATCGCCACAATGGCGAAGAACCAGCGCTGCCAGCCAGGATGCGTGGCTAAAAAGCTAAACGCAGCACCAGGATTGTGCAGCAACGTCAGGTTAAAAAACGGCAGCACTTCCACTGGCTGGGCATAGCCTAACTGGCTACTGGCCACATACTTAGTGGCCAAATCCAATACAATCACCGCCACCGCTAGCCATAACCAACGCAGCGGCCGGTGCATCGTCGGCCGCGCATTTGTATCGGTATCACTGAGCGCCTTTTGTTCGTTAAGCGCCTTTTCTTTATTAAGCATAGTAGCGAATCTCACCGCTTCCTTCAGGGAGGTTGCTGATACAGCGCCCACATAAATCCGGGTGATCCGAATGGGTACCTACATCGGGACGATGGTGCCAGCAGCGCTCGCACTTAGTGTGCTCGCTAGTGCTAACGGCTACCTTCAAGCCATCAAGCTCAGTCCCCTCGGCTTCAGCCGCTTCTGCTAGCGGTTTAAGGCTAACTTCACTGGTCAATATGACAAAACGCAGCTCATCACCCAATTTAGCTAATGTTGCCTGTAGTTCATCACTAACATACAGCGTTACTTCTGCCGCTAAGCTGCCTTTGATTACTTTGGCATTACGTGCGTCTTCTAAACACTTATTAACAGAATGCTTCACTTCCAGCACCTGCTCCCAGAAAGCACGCCCCAGATCAGCGCCCTCATCCAGCGTCGCTAAGTCCATGTAATAAGTTTCTAGCAATACGCTGTCGCCACGCTTACCAGGGATGTTCTCGTGAATCTCCTCGGCAGTGAAGGAGAGAATCGGCGCGATCCAGCGGCTCAGCGCTTCAACCACGTGATAGAGCGCCGTTTGCGCACTGCGTCGCGCCAAAGAATCGGTCTGGGTCGTGTATTGACGGTCTTTGATAACGTCTAAATAGAAGCCACCCAATTCCCGCGCGCAGAAGCCGTGTACCTGCTGGTACACATCCAGGAAGCGATACTCTTCATAGGCTTTTTCGATCCGCACCTGCAACTGAGCAGCGCGGTCGACCACCCACTGATCCAGCGCTAGCATATCGTCAAAAGCAACTTGATTGTGCTCAGGATCAAACCCGTTAAGGTTCGACAGCAGGAAGCGGGCAGTGTTACGAATCCGGCGATAGACGTCCGAAGTGCGCTTCAAAATCTCGTCCGATACGGCCATTTCGCCAGAGTAATCGGTCGACGCGACCCATAGGCGGAGAATGTCACCACCCAGCTTATCCATCACTTCCTGAGGTGCGACCACGTTGCCCAGTGATTTGGACTGTTTACGGCCCTGGGAATCCACAGTAAAGCCGTGGGTCAGCAGTTGACGATACGGCGGATGGCCGTCAATCGCCGAACCGGTCAGCAGTGAAGAGTGGAACCAGCCACGGTGCTGGTCAGAGCCTTCCAGGTACAGGTCAGCACGCGGACCGCTTTCATGGCCATGGGGGTGCGAGCCGCGCAGTACGTGGCGGTGAGTAGTGCCTGAGTCGAACCAGACATCCAGTGTATCGGTAACTTTATCGTACTCAGCTGCTTCTACGCCTAACAACTCGGCGGGATCGAGCTTGAACCAAGCTTCGATGCCCTGCTGCTCAACGCGCTTAGCGGCCTCTTCCATCAGCTCAACAGTGCGCGGATGCAGTTCACCGGTTTGTTTGTGCAGGAAGAAGGGAATCGGCACGCCCCAGTTACGCTGGCGAGAGATACACCAGTCTGGGCGATTGGCAATCATGCTGTGCAGGCGGGCCTGCCCCCAGGCGGGCGTAAACGCGGTGGCTTCGATGCCTGCCAGCGCTCGCTCACGCAGAGTTTTGCCGTCTTTGCCTTGAATATCCATACCCACAAACCACTGGGCCGTGGCACGGTAGATCACCGGCGTTTTATGGCGCCAGCAGTGCATATAGCTGTGCTTGATGGGCGTGTGGGCCATCAACGCACCCACTTCGTTCAGCTTTTCGATGATATGGGGATTAGCCTTCCAAATCATCTGACCGCCGAAGAAAGGCAGGTCGTCAGCGTATACGCCGTTGCCCTGCACCGGGTTGAGCATGTCGTCAAACTCCATGCCATGCTCGCGGCAGGTGATAAAGTCATCCATACCGTAAGAAGGCGCAGAATGCACAATACCCGTACTACCGATTTCAGACTCGACGTACTCCGCTAGATACACAGGAGAAAGACGATCATAAAACGGGTGACGGAAATTGATCAGATCGAGGTTTTTGCCTTGCGTGGTGGCAATTACCTCACCCTGCAAACCAAAGCGTTCAAGGCAGCTTTCCACCAGCTCTTCTGCTAGCAATAACAAGCGCTCGCCAGTATCGACCAGGGCGTAGGTAAATTCAGGGTGGACGTTAAGTGCCTGATTGGCCGGAATGGTCCACGGCGTCGTAGTCCAGATCACCACGGCAGCAGGTTTAGCCAATTCGGTTAAGCCAAACGCCGCCGCCAGCTTGTCGGTATCTTCCACCGAAAAGGCCACGTCGATAGCATCCGACTTCTTATCGGCGTACTCAACTTCAGCTTCCGCCAGCGCCGAGCCACAGTCAAAGCACCAGTTGACCGGCTTCAGGCCTTTAAATACATAGCCCGCATCCACCATCTCAGCCAACGCACGAATTTCGCCTGCTTCGTTGGCGAAATCCATGGTGCGATAAGGGTGATCCCAATCGCCGATAATACCCAAGCGCACGAAGTCGGTCAGCTGGGTTTCGATTTGCGCACCGGCGTATTCACGACATAGCTCGCGCGCTTTGCTAGGTTCAAGGTGCTTACCGTGAGTGGTTTCGACCTTGTGCTCAATGGGCAGGCCATGGCAGTCCCAGCCCGGGACATACGGTGCATCAAAACCGGCTAGGTTTTTTGACTTAACAATAATATCTTTGAGGATCTTATTAACAGCGTGACCAATATGGATACTGCCGTTGGCGTAGGGAGGGCCATCGTGCAGCACAAACAGCGGCGCGCCCGCACGGGCTTCCCGCAGGCGCTGGTAAATATTCATATCCTGCCACTGGGAAACCCGCCCCGGCTCTTGCTTCGGCAGCATGCCGCGCATGGGGAAGTCAGTTTCAGGTAAATTCAGCGTATGCTTATAATCCATGGTCTGGTCAGCCATTGTTAGCATCGGCGGCATTATCCGCCGAATAAGAATCAGAAGAAATCGTCTCACGCCCAAGCGGGGCCGAGGCCAACGGAAGAGCATAATGATTGTCAGCCACTGCCGCCGTTAAATAGTGGCGAGCACGGGCCTGATCACGCTCAATTTGCGCTTTTAGCGCCTCAAGATCGTCAAATTTTACTTCACCACGCAGGCGGGTGCAGGGAAACACCGTCATACGCTGGCCGTAGAGGTCACCGCTAAAATCAAGCAGGTGCACCTCAAGCGTTGGGCGCTTTGAGCCGACGGTTGGGCGAAAGCCAACGTTCGCCACCGCCGGGTAGCGTTCACCATTTGCCAACTCAGCCACCACCGCAAATACACCCCGCAGCGTTAACGGCTGAGGCAGCAACGGTAAGTTGGCGGTAGGCACGCCAATGGTGCGCCCCAACTGCTGGTCGCGCACTACGCGCCCATGTAACGAATAGGGACGCCCCAGCAAGCGTGCCGCAGCAGAAAAGTTACCGCTAGCAAGCAGTGTGCGCACTCGCGTGCTAGAAACTCGCTCGTCATCAACGGTAAAGGTGCGGGTGTGTTCTACCCCAAACCCCTGCTCACGCCCTACGTCCGCTAACAGGGCAAAATCACCCCGGCGATCACAGCCAAAGCGGAAATCATCACCCACTACTAAGTGCTTAACACCGAGCCCGTCGATCAACACCTGATCAATAAACTCGCGCCCCGTCAGGCTGCGCAGTGTGTCGTTAAATGGCAGCACCAATACTTGCTCCGCGCCAAAGTCACGCAGTAACCGCACCTTTTCGCGCAGACGTGTTAACCTCGGCGGCGCTTGCTCGCCGGCAAAAAACTCCCGCGGCTGGGGCTCAAAAACGACAACCGTTAGCGGCACACTCCAGCGGGCGGCATGTTCACGGCACTGCTGAAGAATGGCTTGATGGCCGCGATGCACACCATCGAAATTACCGATAGTCGCAACGCAGCCACGATGAGCCGCTTTCAAGTTGTGCAGACCTCGAATGACGCGCATGGCACCTCAGCCGTTGGGAGGACGATAAAGCCCCTGATTATAACGAAACGCCTGATAACAAACACACCCGCGATGGGCGCAGCGTTACGATTGCATTTTAAAATGACGGAAGCGCAAACCAAGCGCGGCTAGCCAAATGAAGTAAACCGTACCGCCTAAGACTACCAGCCCGCTTACCCAGCTAACCCGTTGCCACAGGCCAAAGGTGAGCCACGCCTGCCAATCAGGCGATACAACGTACAATGCCGCACACATGAGCCCACTACCACCCAGTAGCTGCACCGAGTAACGCTTCCAGCCCGGCTGAAATATCAGTACGCCCTGTTTATGAAGTAAATAACCTAACAAACCGGCATTTAAGAAAGCTGAGAGCGCCGTTGCTAATGCCAGTCCCGCATGGGCCAGCGGCCAGATTAACAGCAGGTTAAAGACCATGTTAGCGACCATGGCGATAATGCCCACTTTCACTGGCGTACGGGTATCTTGGCGGGCAAAGAATCCTGGTGCCAATACTTTGATTAACATAAAGGCCACCAACCCAAAGGCGTAAGCGCGTAGGCTCATCGCCGCCATTTGAATATCGTGATCGGTCATCGCGCCATAATGGAACAGCGTGATCAATAAAGGCTCTGCCAACACTGCCAGTGCCAATGCTGCAGGTAAGCCTAGCAGCAAAACAATGCGAATGGCCCAATCCAGCATCGCGGCAAAGTGCTCTTTCGACTGGGAGGCATGGCGCTTAGAAAGCGCAGGCAAAATCACCGTGCCAATGGCTACCCCGAACACCCCGAGCGGCAGCTCTACCAAACGATCCGAGTAATAAAGCCAGGACACACTGCCCGCCACTAAAAGAGAAGCCAACACAGTATCCAGCAGCAGGTTAATCTGTGATACCGACACCCCAAACAGCGCAGGGCCCATTAGCTTAAGGATACGCCGCACACCCTCATGGGCAAAATTTGGCCAGGGCTTAGGCAGTAGCCCTAAACGCAATAAGAACGGCACTTGAAAGGCAAGCTGTGCAGCCCCGGCGATCAGCACGCCCCAGGCTAGCGCCATGGCGGGCTCTTCCATCAACGGCATTAAAAAGAGTGCCGCGCCAATCAACGACAGGTTAAGCAACACCGGCGTAATAGCGGGTACGGCAAAGCGGTTCCAGGTATTGAGCACACTGCCTGAAAATGCGGTTAACGAAATCAATAGTAAATAGGGGAACGTCAGGCGCAGCATATCGGCGGTCATTGCCAGCTTTTCAGGGTCCCGCCCAAAACCTGGGGCAAATACCCAAATAAGCCACGGTGCGCAAAGCATAGCCACGGCGGTAATCAGTGCTAATACCGCCGTTAAGCTTCCTGCGGTAGCGTTCAAAAGCTCCCGTATCTCTTCGCGACTACGCTGAGTGGAATACTCAGAAAGCACTGGCACAAAAGCTTGGTTGAACGCTCCTTCTGCAAATAGCCGACGCAGGAAGTTGGGGATCTTAAACGCCACAAAAAACGCATCCGCACCACTGCCCGCACCCAAGAAGGTAGCGACCACCACATCACGCACTAACCCCATCACTCGCGACAGCATGGTCATGGCACTGACTACCAGACCAGAGCGCATAAGCCCCCGGCGGGCAGGAGTTGTGTGGGTAGTTTTCATCGCTGTCATAAGCTATCCAGAAAAAGCTATCTAGAAAAAGCTATCTAGAAAAACTATTCATCAAAACATTCATAACCACTATGTAGAACAACCATTCAGACACAAAAAAACCGGCCGCAGCCGGTTTTTTTATGGCGCCTGTCGGCTTACGCCGCCAGTGCTTTAATACGCTTGTTCAAACGGCTTTTCAGGCGAGCTGCTTTCTTCTTGGACAGCACGTCTTTATCAGCAATACGGTCAACGACCGGCTGCATGACCTTGAACTCTTCCATTGCCTTAGCGTGGTCACCAGTGCTGATCGCTTTCACTACACGCTTGATGTAGGTGCGGACCATGCTGCGCTGGCTGGATTTCAGGACGCGACGCTTCTCGGCCTGGCGGGCGCGCTTGCGAGCTTGCTTGCTGTTCGCCACAGGGTATCTCCTTGGAGAATAAAGGTTGCCCATAATAGGCAACGAAATTAAATATGTGTTCGTCGGCTGCGCTTATACAGCACGACATTTCCGCAACATGACACTTTTACAACAACCGATTATTCATAACAACCGATTGAATTGGCAGGTTTTTCGCCCTGCAAACACACAATACAGGCAGTGTAATTATGCTGCCCGCTCACGGGTCTTGTCTGAGAGGATGGCATAGTCTATCACGCGCTAATCGTGCTTGCCAGCGGTTGTCAATACTGGAACGGCCTTAATGCACTACATGCCCCACACTACAAAATCAGGGTTGAGCACAAGGTCAGGCGTAGCGTAACTCAGTGGTAGGTTTTCAAACGTGACAACGCGCCCCCCTGCTTGCTCGACAATAACTTGAGCAGCCCCCGTATCCCATAAGCTAGTTGGCCCAAAGCGAGGATACACATCGGCTTTACCCTCAGCGATAAGGCAAGATTTTAGCGAGCTCCCCATTGGCTGAAGCTGATAGTCACCCAATGCCTCTAGCCATCTGGACATACGCGCATCCGCATGGGAGCGACTGCCCAGCACACGCCACGGTTGCCCTTCTAACGGGGACGATGACACTTGGATCTTCTGCCACTTCCCATCAACACCGGCTTTAAATGCTCCCAAGCCTTCAGCGGCTAGGTACGTCAGCTTTAACGCAGGCGCTACGACTACACCTAACACCGGCTTACCCTTGAAAATTAAAGCAATATTGACGGTAAACTCATCGTTACGCTTGATGAACTCCTTGGTGCCATCTAATGGATCGACTAACCAATAAAATCCTTCCGCGCTGGGGCCACTAAAATGCTGTGTATCCTCTTCAGAAAGGATCGGAACTTCGGGAGTAAGCGTCTGCAAACCACGCATGATAATAATGTGAGCGGCTTTATCCGCCTCGGTGAGCGGACTATGGTCAGCCTTTAACTCAACGTCAAACTCACGGTGATAGACCTGCATGATCGCCTCACCCGCCTCATACGCTAACTGCTCAATGCTTGTCAGCAATGCCTTGGTTATAGTGGGCATTCAGTCTCCATAAAACAGCGTTTGGGTGGTTAAGGCACCGACTGCCCCGCAGGCGCTAGTATTTTGCGCAAGAAATGGCGTGTTCGCTCATCTTTGGGCGCAGTAAACAGCTCCTCTGGCGGCGCTTGCTCTACGATGCCACCATCGTCCATAAAGACCACCCTATCAGCCACTTCACGAGCGAATTGCATCTCGTGAGTCACAACAATCATCGTTTGGCGCTCTACGGCCAATTGCTTCATCAAGCTCAACACCTCTTCTACCCACTGAGGATCAAGCGACGAGGTAGGTTCATCAAATAGAATCACATCGGCGTTGGCAGCCATAGCACGACCAATCCCTACGCGCTGCTGCTGACCACCAGAAAGCGAGGCTGGGTAAGCGTCGGCTTTATCTGCCAAACCGATGCGCTGAAGAATTTCTCGGGCTCGCGCATGGGCGTTAGCTTTAGGCAACTTATCTACAACAATCATGCCCTCGCTGATATTTTCCAGCGCGGTTTTATTGGCAAACAAACCGTAGTTCTGAAATACGAAGGCCGTGCGCCGCCGTAATGCCAAAATGTCTGCACGGCTGGCACGCTGAGTATCAACGCTCAGGTCGCCTACCGTTAAACGCCCGGCATCTGCTCGTTCAAGAAAATTAATACAGCGCAGCAACGTCGACTTACCCGTGCCGGAAGGACCAATGATTACAATTATCTCGCCCTGAGAAAGGCTCAAGTCGATATTTTCAAACACAGTGTGGGCACCAAAGCGCTTGGTAATACCTTGCAGCGAAATCATCGTTGATAGGCCTTATTCAGATAAACTTCTAACCGGCGCTGCCCCCACGAAAGCACTTCCACGATCACCCAATAGATGATTGCTACCAGTAAAAACGCCTCTAAATAGAGAAAGCTGCCGGCGGCTTCTTTTTGCGTGGCGCCCATGAGTTCGGTGACCCCCAGGGCAAAAGCTAATGAGGTCGCTTTAATCATATCAATGAAGTAATTCATCAGCGTTGGAGTAGCCACGCGTGTCGCCTGGGGCAAAATAATACGCCGCATCAGCTGTGACTGAGTCATGCCTATGGAGAGCGCCGCTTCGGTCTGGCTGCGATCAATCCCCACGATCGCCGCGCGAATAGATTCAGCCATGTAAGCAGAAAAATGTAGCGTCAAGCCCAGCACCGCGGCGGTAACGCCGGACATCGAGATCAGCGCGCTGATCAGCTGCGGCAAGCCGTAATAAAAGAGAAACAGCTGAACCAACAGCGGTGTGCCGCGAAAAAACGAGATAAACAGCATTGCCAAGCCATTTAACAACGGCACCTTCGATACGCGGATAACCGCCATTAAGCAAGCCAGGATCAGCGCAAAAAACATGGCGATGGTCGCCATTTGTAGCGTGAGGGGCAAATAGCGCAGTAAAACCGGCAGCAGCCCCCACATATACTCAAGGTTAAGCATCGCAATATCGCTTATAAGCAAACGGCCGTGGCAATGCCACGGCCGCGTTTAACAGATTGAGCCAAAAGTTATGGCTGAGTAATATCGGTATTAAACCATTTTTCGGATATCTCGCGTAGCGTGCCGTTTTCGCGTAGCTCGGCCAGCGCCGCATCAATGCGGTCGCGCTGCTCGCGGCCCGCCTCGTCATCACGGAAAGGCAGCGCATTCTCAATGGTCGAGAAAGGCTGACCTGCCAGCTCTAAAGGCAGATTACGCTCGCTAATGACCTGAGTAGCACTCACGCGATCCATTACAAATGCTTCCACTCTGCCCAATGCTACGTCTTGCTCAATATTGGATTCATAGGTGCGAATATCAATTTCATCGGCATTGGGTAGCTCTCGTAAAAGCTGCTCGTAGTTAGATCCCAAGTTCACCGCCACGCTTTTGCCGGATAAATCTTCAACGCCCTGGATAGTGTCATTGCCTGTTCGCACTACAACTTGAGCACCGTCGTACACATAAGGTTCTGTGAATACGTACTTGGCTTCACGCTCAGGGGTAATAGTGATTTGGTTAGCAATGGTATCGATACGGCCCGACTCAAGCATACCCGCTAAGCCTGAAAAGCTAGCGGTAACGAACTCGATATCATCGCCAGAAAGCTCTCCCACAGCGTTCATAACATCGACCTCAAAACCTTTCAGCTCATCCTGCTCAACATAGGTGAACGGGAAGTAACCACCTGACATACCCACACGTAATGTATCGGCTTGAGCTGCAGCGGCAAACAGCCCGCTAGCAACGCTTAAAGAAACCGCCGCGATGCTGAGGGTAAAAGTGCGTGCCAGTAACATAAGATGGTTTTCCTTTTAGAGAGTCTAACGGTAATGAGCGATATATTAACGCCGATCAAAAGACAAATAAAAGAATATTAAAAATAATTTTTATTCCATTTAGGAATAAACAGTTTTTTGTCCTTCAATCAACCCCTTGAGGCGCCTACATTTAAGTAAGAAACCCAAACTGTTGATACGCATTGCGCAGCCAGACCCTCATACGCTGACGTTCAGCAATATTCATGATAGTGCGATCATTCGCGACCGCCCAAAAACTAGCGTTGTTGAAGTCAATTTTTTGGGTCAGCTTGGCATGCAGTTTTGGCAGCTCAATTAGTGTTGCCCCCTGCACTTTTGATTGCTGGAAAGCATCAGACTGTTGGAATCGTGAAAAACTCTCACCACGCCCATAGTTTTGCACTACTACTACTTCTACTGGCTGAGCTTGATAACGCTCTAACACCTGGGAAAGCAGCGTGACGGAATCAGCGCCGTCATCCATTACGTGCCACCACATCACTTGCATACCCATTTCACTGAGCAGGCCAAATACGTCAGTTTCTTCAATCCAGTGATTGATGCGCAGGGCAGACTGCGCAGCAAGATCAATGATCAAATCTCGCCCTGGATCGACTTCAATCGCTGTCAGCATGTCATCCAGACTTTCGTCATCACCAATCACTACCGGAGAAGCATACGCCTGATAAAACCGCGAAAACGTGCCATGGGAAGCGTCGCAATCAAAGCCTATAAATGCCTTGTCATGGTCAATATAGTATTGAGCCAACACCCGAGCGGTCATCGATTTACCCACGCCGCCCTTCTCACCGCCAATAAAGTGAACCTTGCCCATGCCTGCCACTCTCCAATGGAAACCCTAAACGATAGTGGAAACCGCAAAACTTCAGGAAAGGTAGCAAGAAAAACCAACGACGTCTCATGCTATATCAGCTCTAGCACCCCAAACTTACCCACACAAAACACTAGCCTTTGGTAATAGCTTGAAAGGTATTACGCGTTGCAGGCTGGCGATCAACGTCCAAAATGCTTCCGCCTAGCGCCGCTAACTCTTGGCTGAATTCAATAAGCTTTTTCAACTGCACCTTATCGAACCCGCGTTTACGCTGAGGCTTTTTAAGTATGACGCTGACGCCGCTGATCAGATGTTCAGTTTGTAGAAAAGAGCCTGCTGGCGGCATTTCCCCCGGCGGATAGGCGTTGGCAACCCGTAAAGGATTCTGTGGCGTAACCCCAGGCACAACATACACTTTCAGGGTCTCGTCGTAATGAGCTTCCCACTTCTGCAGAATTACTTGGAGCTTTTTATTGAGCGCGGTGTCGGGTTGATCAAACATCACAAAAAGGGCATGGGCGGCGCTGTCGTCTTCTGTCACAGGGAGCACTTCCTCTAGGCTATCGTCTTGCTCGGGTAGCGCAGAGGAGGTACTCACCTTTACAGCAGCATTATCAGCACTTGGCTGCCCGCTGCTTCGCTCAATCACGGGAGTTAATTGGCGGCCAAGCTTCAACCACTCCGCCATTTTCCAGTTGCCACCTTCAAGTACCATTCGCTTACTAAGTAAAAAGTAGGCAGTAATGACGAGGCTATTAAAGCTTAGCCACCCTGCCGCAATCGCCAAGGTTATCGCTAATTTATGCGGATCCATGCATTGACTTCCTGCTTAAGAGGAACATGAATTTGAGCATCCCTCAGACCTAAGGGTGCCATATGTAACCTCTCAGTATCGAACAAAAACTAGGAAGATCAATGTTAGCGGGCTAAGCCATTAGTGGGATAAATAATGTTAATATGAATCAGCAGCTTAGGTATATTAATGAGCCAGCATAGCCAAGGTATGCTCACGCTGCTGTTTGATAGCATTATCCAAGATATCTAGAAGCGCCTGATAATCTTCCGGCATCGTGGCGTTTAAACCATAAATTTCGACTTGGTCGATGGTGGCCTGCGTTTCGCGGATAAGCGTTTCTAACGCTTGGATCACCTGCTCGTGTTCATCGGGGTGCATTAATCACACTCGCTTCGCGGTTCAGCGCGCTTGTTGTAAGCGTTGTACACGTTCATAAAGCGCCTTAGCGCTTTCCACTGCAACACTTTCATGTTGATCCAGGGTAAGCAACACATCTTTACGTGGGTCATTCATCACCACTTCTAGCTCACGATGGTAACGTTTTAATAGGTGTTCCAGGTTCATACGAATCATGGTGAGCTCCAACTGAAATTCTATCTGCAACTTGGTATAACGCTCGATTTGCGTAGGTAGCTGGCTGGCGTCAAGCACAGCGCTAATCGTCTGCTCAATATGCTTTTCAACAGTATTGAGCTTGGGAATTAGCTCTGTCACTACATATACAGCAGATATGGGGGCGGCCTGCGGCTTCACGGAACTCCTAACGGCGTAAGCTGTTCAATATGAGCCTAGCTTAACAGTGCTACCAAAAGCCTAAAGGTTGATTAACCCTATGAACCGACAGCATATTGCTGCCAACTGGCCGCAGCACACTCAATGCGACAATTGATACCTGAAATCAACCCTCCTATATTCCGTCTATGGAATAAGGCATGAGTGTATGGATCAAGGGCTAGACACTTTATTAGAGCTCAATGGTACTAATCTTCAGCCAATTTATTGTTAAGCCTGCAGGTTTCGATGCGATCGATGCTGGTTTGAGTCTCACGGTGCCCGGCGCGGCTTCAGTCTACAGGCAGGAACACAAGGATATCAGGAGAGCACATGGCCGAACTACTCGACCCTACCAACGACTATGTTTTTAAACGACTTTTTGCCCAAGCGCCTGATCTTCTTGTCAATCTGATCAATGACCTACGCCCAGACCTGCCTGACATCGCCTCAGTCGATATCCTCAACCCCAATATTGAAGCGAACGAATTAACCGGCAAATACATTATTCTTGACGTTCTGGCGCGTGATGGCGAAGGCCACTGCTATAATGTAGAAGTACAGGTACGCCGCTACGGTGCTTGGCACAAACGCGGCTTATTTTATCTTACCCGCACGCTGGGCTCACAGCTGAAAATGGGTGAAGATTATCAAGAATTACGGGCGTCAGTAGGGTTGCACCTGCTCGATTTCGACCTATTCACGGCCACCGAGAACGAGCGTCAACAGGCGATATGGCGCTTTGAAATGCGCGATGAACAACAGCCCAACGTCTCGCTCGGGAACATTCTGCAGATGAACCTGATCGAACTTGGCAAGGCTGATCGCCTGAGCTTGCCACCCGGCCCACTGCTCGACTGGATCACTTTTTTTAAGCATTGGCAGGAGGAGTTAACCATGGCTAATATTGCCCACGAGCCTGTCAAACAGGCCATGAGCCGCATCAAGCAGCTAAGCGCCGACGAGGAAACCCGGCGACTCGCCTTTGTCCGAGAGCGAGCACTGCGCGATGAGGTTTCGTTTATTAACGAAGCTAAGCGAGAAGGGCTTGAGCAAGGGATTGAGCAAGGAGTAGGAAAAGGCCGAAAAGACGTTGCTCGGAAGCTAATTGAAATGAATCTATTAACGGATGCTCAGATTGCCACGGCATCAGGGCTAGCGGAAGATGATATCAAAGCGCTGCGTAAGGAAATCAAGCATTGACCGCCAAGGCCATGAGCCGCATCAAACCGCTCAGTTCCGTCAAGGAAGCTCGGCTCCTCGCCCGGTTAACCGGTGTTCCAACAGAGTGCCATGGTTAACCACGTGGAGTGGAGGGAAGGCGATATATTTCATCTTGATGAAGGCGCGATTGTCAGCGACCCCGCTTGGTCGGATCAAATGCGCAACGTGGCTGCGGCACTCTTTCGGTTGGAGCACAACCGTGATGAGCAAGACATGCTGGCAGTGCTCGGAACGTTGGTGGAGTGGCTTAAAGCCCCTGAGCAAACGGGCCTAAGGCGAGCGTTTGTGGTGTGGATACGCCGAGTGCTGTTACCTAGCCGGGCACCTGAGCTAGAGCTGCCTGACTTTACGGATTTACAAGATTTACACGAGGTGCATGACATGCTAGCAGAACGGATTAAGAAATGGCCTGAACAGTGGGAAGAGAGAGGTCGCCAAGCAACCTTGCGAGAAGCGGAAGAGCGTGTACTAGAAAATAAACGTAATGCCGCCCGCAGGTTAATTGCCCGTACTGAAATGAATGATCAGCTGATCGCTGAGATCGCAGAATTACCGGTTGAAGAAATCGAAAAGCTGCGTGCTGAAACGCAGCACTGAGTGCATGACATGCTGGCAGAAAATCTTGAAAACTGGGCGCAGCAAGAGCGTCAGGCGGGCCGTCAAGAAGGCCGTCAAGAAGGCCGTCAGGAAGGTGAGCAATTGGGTATCCAAAAAACTGCTCGAAACTTACTAAAGCTAGGGGTGCTCAGTAACGAACAGATTGCCGAAGCGACTGGGTTAGCGGTTGACGAGATTGCCAAACTTCGCATTGAAGATAAGCACTGACCCCGCCTTTAATAAGGGTTTAGCGTTTCGCTGGATGGTGTTGGCACGGCCACAACCGGCGTTGCGCTATGCAATCAGTACGAACCCTGGATATCGAAGCGCGGCAAGTACGGCGCATGGGCAGATCGGCTTGTTGCTCGGTGTCCTGGGTTTCATCCATCCGTTCAGTGCTTATTCTATGAATCCAGGGATCAACGGGCGGCCATCGTTTAGTGAACCATTTTAAGAAGCTTGGATTAAACCTTCGCATTTCCGGCAATCATCGCTTTAAAACCAGCTTTGGTGATGGGTTGTTGCTCCGCATCCACCACGGTGCCACCCAGGCGTGCTAGCTTTTTGGATAGCGACGCTAACTTAGCAAGCTGGAGTTTGCTGGGAGCAAGCATCGGGTTACTTTTGGTAATTTTAATGCTTACGCCTTTAATAGGGGGAAATACGGCGCTGTTTTCGGTTAGCGAAGGAAGTTGGCCCGCCGCACTCACATTCTCAATTTGAATTGGTGTACGTGAGGAGTCGTCAGCCACCTTGAATGTCTTAGTGCTCGGCTCATACACCGCTTTTAAAGAAGCAAGCATTAAGCTCAAGCGTTTATTCAAAGCAGGCGAAGGGCTTTCAAAGAGCACCTGCACCTCCCAGGAAGCGTGTTCTTTATTGAGCAAGGTAGGTGCTTCTAGCGTTGGCGCGGGGGGTTGCTGAAGGGAATGGTCACCGTCTTGGGCAAGTTGCCATGTTCGCCTGGTCAACAACAAATAAGTAGCAATACAACCAAAGGTAAGGCTCAGCCAAAGCGCGCAGATCGCAACGATTAGAACGAGCGTATGGGTATCCATATCCTTATCTCATGGTTATGAGCAATTTACGTAACTGCTCAACACAACAAAATATAGGCCAAAGCGCACAAAATTTGCAAGCTAACTAAAATGGACCCTACCCAGAGAGCATCAGTTGCGTATGCTCGCGCTGCTGTTTCACAGCGTCATCTAAAATGGACAGCAGCTTGTCGTAATCCTCCGTCATTTCTTCATTTATGCCAGTAGCCTCAAAACGCTTGAGCGTTTGCAGGGTGTCATCAATCAGTGCCTGCAACTCGTCTATAACGCGCTGGTACTCATCAGCAGTCATAAAATCCCTTCGGTTTGAAATGCCTGTACACGCTGGTAAAGCACTCTAGCACTATCAACGGCCACGCTTTCGTGTTGGTCTAGCGTGAGCAACACATCCTGGCGCGGGTCGTTCATCGCTGCTTCCAGCTCGTGACAGTAGCGTTTTAGCAAATGCTCCAGATTCATACGTATCATCGCAAGTTCGAGCTGAAACTCCGCCTGTAATTTAGTGTAGCGTTCGATTTCTGCTGGAAGTTGGCTTGTGCTAATGACAACGCTAATCGCCTGCTCAATATGCTTTTCGACGGCATTAAGTTTGGGGATTAGCTCTTTCACTACGTACACAGCAGATACGGTGGCGGCGTGCGGCTTCACGATACTCCTAACGATATAAGCAGTTTAATTTAAGCACCCAGCCTACCAGCACTTTCGGTTAGCCTAATGGTTAATTAAACCTATGAAGTAACAGCATATTGCTGCTCTGAGCACGACTGCGTATATCGCTTCACAAACGAGCTGACTGTTGACACCTGAAATCAACCCTCCTATATTCCGTCTATGGAATAAGGCATGAGTGTATGGATCAAGGGCTAGACGCTTTATTAGAGCTCAATGGTACTCAGTACGGCATCTAAGGTGCTGAAGTTATTCTATGAATCCAGGGGGCAAGTTTGAAGTGCAGCGAGTCAATACAACACCTAACATTCCCCATGGAATAAAGTACAGCTTGACCCTGCATCATAAGAGCGGGACACGGCTACTAGGCTTTGACAACGCCCATGCTCCAAAAATCAAACGCAGAAAATTCGCGGGACGACGCAAAGAGTGGGATCACCGCCATTATCGCAGCGTTGTCAGTGATTACTTCTTTGATTCTGCGGCTCAGTTGATTGAAGATTTTTGGAAAGATGTCGATGAAATACTCCAAGAGGAAGGTATATGAAAACCATCAAGATTGGCATCATGAACCGTGATGAGTTTCGTCAGCGCACGATCTCAATTGCCAAAGGCCTCTATAAGCCTACTGCTGATGACCCAAAAGTATGGTTCGATAGCGTCGAGTCCATGTCTCGCCTGCTGAATACGAAAAATCTTGAACTTCTTAAAACGATTCGTCAATGCAAGCCGCTATCATTGGGGGAGCTTGCTGAAATAACCGGGCGTCGCAAAGAAAGCTTGAGCCGTACCATTAAGAAGATGGGCGATTATGGCTTGATAGAAATCAAAGAAGGCCCCCGGCATGCCAAGATGCCTGTTGTTATTGCCGATAGTTTTGAGGTCAAGTTAATGTGAAGGCAGTGAAAAATGGGCATGTTTTCATAGCGGCATACTGCTTCAAATAACGGCGTCTAGCCCCTTACGCTCAATTAAATTCAACAGCTTTAAAGATGGCCCACTCGGCTTTTTATCTCCCGACTCCCATTTTTGAACGGTCGATGGGCTGGTATTGAGCATGGCTGCGAATACCGCTTGGCTTACATGCACATGCTCACGCAATGCTTTGATTTTTAGTGGTGAAAGTTCATGCACATCAAGGTGGCACAGTGCTTCAAACTCACTCATACGCCGCTTACTGATTAAGCCTACATTATGCAGACCGCTTACCGTTTCGTGCATTTCTTTTAAAATGCGGCTATCACGTTTTGTCATTGCATATTTCCATGATCTCGCCAGCAGCCTGTGCTGCTAGGACCTGCAGCTAATTAGCGACTTAAGCTCAACATTGACGACCATGCGCGCGCCCTGTATCAAGTACTAATCCAAGGGCGCATAGGAAAGACCTACCACATTGGCGGCAACAACGAACACAGCAACATTGATGTTGTGCATGAGACATGCAAATTACTTGATGAATTAGCACGCCGCGCAGGTGGCGCCTATTCAGAACACATTCGTTACGTAACAGACCGCCCTGGCCACAAACCAACGCTACGTGATAAATACAGCTAAAATGAAAAATGAGCTAGGCTGGCAACCCCAAGAAGGCTTTCACAGCGGCCTTCGAAACCACTAGAATGAGCAATAAACAGGGCAGCATAGCTAACGTCATGGCCAGGAGAAACATATGAAACATACTACGCCAATGCCACCACAGCGCCATAAACGCGTTTTCTTAACTGAAGACATGGAAGCCCACGCCAAAGAAATTTCTCAAGATAAAGAAAAATCGAGGAAATTTCTTATTAGGGCGGGTCTAATAAAGCAAAACGGCGAACCAACCAAAGAGTTTAGCTGATGCAAAGTGGCTATAAACTCTCTCCCTTAGTGGGCTATCACGGCTGCGATAAAGCAGTGGCTGAGAAAGTTTTATCTGGTCAAGCACACCTCAATCACAGCGAAAATGAGTATGATTGGCTTGGAGACGGCATCTACTTCTGGGTAGACAGCTACGAGCGCGCTTGGGAATGGGCCAAAATGCGCAGTAAAAAAAAGCCGTATGTGGTAGGTGCCTTCATTGACCCAGGCCTTTGCCTAAATTTAACGGATTACGGCGTTACATCAGAGCTAAAAACTGCGTACCAATTTCTTAAAGAGACCTACGCACAAATAAGTGAAGATTTACCAACCAACGCTGTTATGCAACATGGCAAGCCCATGACACGTAAGCTAGATTGCGCTGTGATTAAAGCCGCCCATCAGTTACGCCAAGATGTAGGCAAACCAAGCTTTGATACCGTTTACGGGGTGTTTGAAGAAGGTGCCGCACTCTACCCTGGCTCGGCCTTAAAAGAGCACACACATGTTCAGATAGCTGTGCGCAACCAGCAATCGATAATTGGCTATTTCAGGCCAGAGCAACTAATAAGTAGCACAACATAAAAGGCATCATTCTAGCAGGCGGAAGCGGCTCTGGGCTTTACCCCATCACTCTGGGTGTTTCCAAGCAGCGCCCAACAATTCCTTCATTTGAGCCCGCTGCTGCTTTATCGCCTCGACTAAAATCGCCATCAGCGTGTCCTAATCTGCTAGCAGCTCTTCATCCATACCTGTTTCCTCAAAGCGCGTTAGTGTGGCTTGAATGTCATCAATGACCTGCTGCAGCTCGTCGATCACTTTCTGTTGTTTGTCCGGTGTCATGCTCGCCTCGCATGGCGACTGGGTATTGAGGGGCTTCAGCCTTTCAAATTTTTCTTAATCAGCTTCTTCCCAAAGATCACTCTCATTCCTTCTTGTGTAATGCACCACATCTTCCCCACCTTCAACCGGGACACTAAGGCGCTTCTCAAATTCATCATTGGTTATAACACGGGGGGCTCTTTCTAAACCATCGAGTCCAACGGGATTGTTATTAGCCCAATCCCATAACTCATTTAACTTTTTCTGAGAGAAATGCACAAAAATGGCCTTTTTATCTAATTAATAAAAAACGGGGCCTTTCGGCCCCGTTAGATATCGATCAATCAGCTTAAAAGCTAACCAATTAACCCAGCAGAGAAAGAACAGACTGCGGGATCTGGTTGGCCTGGGCAAGTACAGAAGTGCCAGCCTGCTGCAGGATCTGTGCGCGGGTCATGTTGGCTACTTCAACTGCGTAGTCAGCGTCTTCGATGCGTGAACGAGCGGCAGAGAGGTTAGTCTCGTTAGTGCTCAGGTTGGTGATGGCAGACTCGAAACGGTTCTGCACAGCACCAAGGTCAGAGCGTAAGGCATCAACTTGAGCCAGTGCGGCATCCAGTTTTTCGAGCGGATCAGTGGTGCGGGGGCCTTCAGTGACCGCTTCAGAAGTCAGGTTGCCGTCTGAACCTACGAAGTACTGGTTGGCTGCGGCATCAGTGATATTGCCGTTGTCATTGACGATCAGATCAATTGACTCTTGGGCTGCTTGGGTCAGCTCACCTGCAGCATTTTCGTAAACAGCGGCGCCGTTAGATTCCACTGCAATAGTACCTGAGTTGTCGCCGGTCAGAACAATTGGATCTTGACCAGCAGCGCCATCACGCGATGCAGTAGTAGTGGTAGTAACTACAAGAGAGCCAGCATTAATAGCAGTTGCTAGATCTTCAGCAGAGATTTTCGCACCTTCAATGGTCACATTGGTGGCAGCGTTATTACTAACAATCTTAGAGCCGTCTTCCAATGTAAGGGTTGAATTGCCTGCAGCCCCAACATCAGCAGCAATAGCTGCTGTCAGGTTTGTAGCACTTGCAGAGTTAAGCGTACCACCTACGTTATCATAGGTTAACTCACCGGCAGCAGTAATAAAGAGGTTGGTTCCTTCACGATCGGTAATGTTACCGTCGTCTTGGATAATGATCTCGGTACTCTGGGAACCGCCTGCAGTGGTAAACGTAGCGTTTTGGGCAGTACCACCATTAGCAGCATAGGTAGCTGCGTCAGCATCGGTAACGGCAGTTACATCGTAAGTGAAGCCATCAGCACCATCACTAATAACGCCATCTAGAGCAATATCACCGGAAGTTGTCGTGCCAATGGCTGTGTTTAACTGAGTTGCAGATAAAGTTCCAGCAGCGTTGTCAATTTCAACTTTAACGCCTTCTTCAATGCCTCCGAGAATATCAGCAGCAGTTACCTGAGTATTTTCAGTCACCATGCTATAAGTGTCGCCATTCAGCTCAACATTGCCCGTGTCAGCAACGATTTTATCCAGAGCTGCTTTGTCGGCCGCCGTGTTCTGGGTTGCGCCTTTATCGTTGACGTTAAAACCATCAAGATTCAGGGTGTTGCGGTTGATCTGCTCTAGTTTGATTTCGATGGTTTCACCATCGTTAGCACCGACCTGAATATTCAGTGTACGTGCGGTGGGATCTGTCGCACCTTCGTTTGCACCCAGCACTTTAGTGCCGTTGAAATCAGTTTCCCTGGAAATACGGTTGATTTCCTCCATGCGCTGCTCAATTTCAGCCTGGATGGAGTCCAAATCATCCTGAGAGTTGGTGTCGTTTTGTGCCTGAACCGTCAGCTCGCGCACACGCTGAAGGTTATCGTTGATCTGGTTCAAACCGCCTTCAGCAGTCTGGGCAACGGAGATACCGTCGTTGGCGTTACGCTGAGCGGTGGACAGGCCAGTGATCTGGCTAGTCATACGGTTGGCGATGGCCTGACCCGCCGCATCATCCTTGGCACTGTTGATGCGCAGACCAGAACTCAAACGCTCCATAGAGGTTTGTAGAGCTGATTGTGATTTAGACAGGTTGGACTGGCCGATCATCGACGTGATGTTGGTATTGATCACTGACATGGTGATTCTCCTTGCTTTGGACACTGGCCTTGAAGGCCCGCTTTTCGGCCACTGTTCGTGCCGTTATATTGATTAACGGCCCTGCAAAGGGAATCTTTAGGAGAAATAGTAAAAAAAGATGTAAGCGTTGGTAACTATTTACAGCAAAAGTCAGCCATATAGATGAGGCACTGCTTTTTTATGCGTAGCGGCGTATTGTAGCATTTTTGATAAGCACGGCAGGGCACGCTATGACCTTTTCTTACCTTCCTATGTTACTGGCGGGCGTCGCCATTGTGTTAGGGCTAGTCAGCGCTGCGCTGTTTTACAAGGTGGTGATTGCGCCGCGCAATAAAGCTGGCAATGCACCGAGCAACGCCCACTCTACTGCCACTCAAACGCCCGCCGCTGCATCGGAGCCATTGGCGACGTTTGCCCCTACTAAAACATCCGCCAAACAACAGAAAAAAACCACACAACAGTGCTTGTTTGTGGTGTTTGAGGCGCCCAACCAATCAATTAACCAAGCGCTTGGCGAGATGCTAAACGCTAAACATGCGTTTTACGAAGCTGAGCTAGGTGCCTTCCATCTTCCCCCTGGGCCACAGGGCTACCCGCTGATGGTGGCCAGCGCTACTTCGCCGGGTAAACTGCCGCCGCTGCATAAAGCAGGCGAGCACACGCCGGTACAGGGGGTGTCGATTTTGATTCGCTTTTTAAACGCCCGCAAAGTCTCACGCGGGCCGGATGATTTAATCGCGTTTACACACGAGGTTGCGGCACTGGGTGGGCAAATTTTGGATGCTAAGCGTAATCCGATCACGGAAGCGTCTTTAGCGGCCATGTATCAGGAGGAAGAAGCTACTCGGGATTAGTTCACGCTAGCGCAGCGGAAGCGGTTTTCCGCAATTCCTCTCTTTTTAGAGGTCGTTGCGAGGAGCGTAGCGACGCGGCAATCTAATAACAGCCGCCGCTAACCCCGAGATCGCCGCGCTTAGCTCGCGACGGCAAAGGTGGAAATAATAACCATATGAAGGTGCCATGCCTCAGTGCGTGAACAGGGCATCTAAGGTATCTGCCACCAGCACCTGCTCTGACCAACGTTCTAGCTGTTCAGTCGTTGCATTTTGAAGCTGCTCATCTACCCAGCTGGGCAATTGGCCAAATTTGAATGTGAGCTGCTTTTTCAGGATGTTCAACTCGCCTTCTTGCCTGCCTTCTTGACGGCCTTCTTGGCGACCTTCTTGACGCTCCTTTTGGCGCCAGTTTTCTAAGTTCTCTGCCAACATATCTTTGCCCTCTACTAAGCTATGCAACTGATCCAGGTTAATACCTGCATTCAGCCGTTGCAGGTGGCGTTTTAACCAGCGCGTTAGAATCTTATCGATTCGCTCTTTATTGGGGTCCTCTTGGATGATGCTAACAATTCTATTCACCGCCTGCTGTAGCGAGGTGTGATCCACCGAGGCTTTTTCAATTTCAAATACACCACTTAGAGCACTATGACGCTCTTCCAGTTCCTGATCGGTATAAGCGCCTTCATCAATTAAATAATAGCGTAAATGTGGCTGGTAAGGTTGCAAGAAAACGGGCGGTTCGGGCCGTACCATTTCATAAATATCTTGCTTGGCCTGCCAGCGTCGTGAACCGTTATAGAGCACGATAGGGAAAACTGGCGGCAATCCCTGACTCGCAGCCATTGTGCTATTTTTCAAAAGGTGATCGTAGAAGCAGGCCACGTAGTGCATCAGCCGAATAGGCATAGTGTGATCCACCCTGGATTGAAACTCTAACAGCAGATACAGGTAGACCTCTTGATTAACGCCTTGCCAATTGATTTGCACTGACCATACTAGATCTTCAAATTTTTCTTCAAACAGCGGGGTGATGTAATTTCCGCTATGCAGCCGTAATGTGCTGAAATCCATTAATTCGGCTATTTCTGGCGGGGTAAATCCTTCGATCAGTTGCTGGACAAACTCAGGATAGCTGAAGAGCTCTTTATAGCCAGTATCATAGTGCTTTGCCATGCGCCCTCCTTTAGGGTCTCATTTACCTTAGCATGGTAAAGCCCCTCCCCCCACTGTTTCGCCAAAATGGCGAACCACCAATAAAGCGCAATTCTACTATTAACTTCAGCTAAATGTCGTTGCGAGGAGCGTAGCGACGCGGCAATCTAATAACAGCCGCCGCTAACCCCGAGATCGCCGCGCTTCGCTCGCGATGACCCAGGTCGCGTTATTTCTAACTCAATGCTGGGTTTCAGCGCGTAGCTTTTCCACTTCTTCGATGGGCAGTTCTTCAATTTCGGCGATCAATTGATCATTCATTTCGGTTAGGGCAATCAGCTTGCGCGCCGCGTTACGCTTGGCTTCCTGAAGACCTTCTTGATGGCCTTCTTGACGACCTTCCTGACGACCTTTCTCAATACCCAAACGCTCAATTGTATTTACGTAAGGCATATGTTTTTCCTCCTGTATGGCGTAGACCGCCTGTGCAAATTCGGGGTCCAGTCCATGGGGTAACTGGATCATCCAATCAATGATGTTAAACAGCCGTAATATCTGTTCACGGTGATAGCCCCGCTCATACAGCAGCCTTATTAACGCCACTTTGGTATCTTTGCGCGTAGCGCTATCTTTCACGCGTTTCGCCTGAATTTGAGCCATCACGACCAGCGCAAAGACGTTATCGCTGTTTTCTAGCACTGCCCAGCGAGCTTCCCAGTCAATCAGTTTAGCTGTGGGAAAGGTAAACGTCAGCTCGCATCCCCAACGCTGATAATGGTAGGTGGTTGGCCGGAAGCGCTTGTGTGTATCGGCCAGTACCGCCAAGCTGACGACATCCATTGCGTAGCGATCACGCAAGCGATACTGATAGGTATACATCCGCTCGGCAAAGTCTTCTTTCGGTTCGCCCTGTACTTCAACGTGGATTAACACCCAGGTATTGTGGAAATAATGACTTTATGAAGGTGTCGTGCCTCAGTGCGTGAACAGGGCATCTAAGGTATCTGCCACCAGCACCTGCTCTGACCAACGTTCTAGCTGTTCAGTC
>LAZR01000143.1_pt1 | contig 91690 bp, 144 predicted proteins | sample 329461 | NCBI WGS metagenome assembly LAZR01 (sample SAMN03002196, study PRJNA259156) | marine sediment metagenome | biome: sea floor; feature: Hydrothermal impacted sediments; material: marine sediment; isolation source: Loki non-amplified sample from Loki's castle hydrothermal vent sediment ... | reverse complement strand
GTTGCATTTTGTGTGACAGGAATGTCCCTCTGGACGACCAGGTTCCCCTGGATGACCTAGGTGAGTACCTGTGCCTGTCCTGCGATGACAACCTGAAGGAGGAATTAGATGAGTTCCAAAATGAAGAGAGCTGTAGACACTCTAGCTCGTGAGATTTACATTCAAACAATGGCTGTTGCCCTGAACGATGACCGAGGAGTCAAGCCGACTCGCTCAGCAGAGGCGTGCTTTGAGTGTGCCCTTAAGTTCTTTAAGGTACAGGAAGGAGTGGTACACAAGTGCAGGTAATCACTAGTCCAATACCGGGTGATCTGGCTAAGCTGCCAGGGGTCTCCACCGGCTTCCGACCTGTACCGGTGAACCGTGGACGGTTTGTCTTCACCGGCAAACCTGGGTGTGGAAAGAGTACCCTGGCCCACAGTAATCCCAAGGCATTCATCCTTGACCCGGAGATGGGAGGCAACACAGCCGACGACCCCAGGGCCATCTGCTTCACACCTGACCCGGACAGTAACCCCGAGACCATCAAAAACCACTTCGAGGATGTGAAGAAGCGGCTTGGAACCATGGAGTCTATAGTGCCTAAAATCGTTACGAAGGTTTCGGAGTTAAGTAAGTTCCACGTAGACGAGAAGCCTAAAACGGAGGGCAAGTAATGGCGATAATCATCCTTGAAGGTATCGACGGGATTGGTAAGTCCACCATCGCCCAGCGGTTGGTAGAACTGGACGGCGGGAGGTCTCTGCACTTTCCGCACATCGCTAAAAACCGTCTATTTGAGTGGCTGTCTCAGATGCAACAGGCTCTCGTAGATTTTCCAGATATGAACGTAGTTGTAGACCGCTTACACTTGAGCGAGTTGGCCTATGGCCCGTTGGTTCGCGGTGAGGAAGGACTTACTCAGTTCGAGATTTGGGTGTTAGAGGGTTGGCTACGAGCTCATGACGCCTACCTGTTCCTGTTAGATGGCCATAATCAACATACGCTCGACCGTTTTCAGGAGAGGTATCGAGGTGTGGTGGATTGGAGGGGCGTTAGCCAGTTTCTGCGTTATGGTTTTGAGTTTTCTCATTTGACTAAGACCCTAGTGAGGAGCGCAGATCTTAACGTGATGGTAGACAGAATTCGTAACTTTATTACGTATGAGCCGGTGACTATTACTGATGATGGCATGGGAACCGTAATGCCGGAGGTGTGGTTTGTGGGAGAGCAGCACAACCTCAAGGACAAGAATTTCCTGCCGAACACCACGCTTTCTGGGGGTTGCGGCAAGCACCTATTTAAGGCGTTTAAGGTGGCGGGGTTCAATTGGGATAGAGTGCACGTGAGCAACGCCTATGACGACGATGGTGTTCCTTACCCGCTATACGATAAGTGGGCGGCATTAGGATATCCGAAAGTAGTGGCTTTAGGAGGAAAGGCTATGGCGGCTCTCGCAGCTTATGACGTTAGGAGCGCGGGGGTATGGCACCCTCAATACATGCGACGGTTTCACGCGAATGACGTATTGGGTTACGCGGAAAATCTGAGGAAGGCGGTTGAGATATGCGGATAGCCATACTGGGTGCAGGCCCGTCTGGGATGATGGCAGCACACGCAGCGTCGGAGTGTGGGAATTACGTAGATATCTTTGATGCCGACCCTAACAAGAGTAAGCGTAACGCGGGAGTGTTTTTTCTACACGCCTCGTGCAACCTTCCATTAACGCCTACGTCAATTCAGCAACGGCTGTTGGGTGCTGAGGGCATGTTGAGTAGGAATGTGGCGTTGGCTTATGGCCAAAAGGTGTATGGCATCCCGTCGGTAAAGAACAGTGTGCTGGGGCCCAGGCAGGTTCCGGAGATACAGGGATACAATGCAGGAACAGCCATCAACATGCTTTGGGATTTGTACGGGAAGCAAGTACAGACTAAAGCTATAGAGGATTTACACGACATAGGGGAGTTACTGCGGGAGTACGATAGGGTGATATCAACCATTCCATTACATCACCTCTACTCCGGATTGGACTACGAGTCCGCTACGCTTTGGATTAGGGGCGGTAAAGCCCCTGACGGCGAGGCCTGGATTTTGTATAACATAAACGAGCATTGTGACTGGTACAGGTGCTCGGCAATCTGGGGCACATTTACTATGGAGTATAGGGCAGGCTATATTCCCGTTCGGCGACCTGAGTATAACTACTTCGAGGTTACCAAAGTGGTGGGTCGTCGGAACATACCAGCACACAGTGAGCGTCTCCTGTTTACCGGTCGATACGGGGCTTGGGATAAAACTATTTTGACGCATATGGTATATGATCGAGTATTGGAGTGGTTGCTGTGAGTGAAAATCTAAATGATCTGTGGGACCTACAGCAAAAGTTCGCCGAGATGGTGTGTATGCACTTTAACGGGAAGTCTCTTGCTTTGTTGGAAGACTCTGAACGTGTAGAGGAGTCCAAGGAGTATGCGCTTCAAATAGTGGGCGAGATTCCGGAGGTTCTCAATACGTTCAACTGGAAGCGTCACCGTGTGGCCAAGACGGGGTTCAATCGAGCCGCCATGATGGAGGAGTTCGTAGACCTACAGAAGTTTCTCTGGGGTTGGATGCAGCAGTGGAGCATCTCAAAGGGAGAGCTACACAATGCTTTTGTCGAGAAGTCCAAGGTAGTTGACTTTCGATGGAAACAGGAGAAGGGGGAGGTACACGACCAACTGCTAGCTGCTACCAAAGTTGCGGTTGTAGATATTGACGGGGTACTGAACACGTATCCCAACTGTTTCCGAGAGTGGGTGTTGAAGGAATATCCGGACGAGGACATACGCAAGATACTTGCGGCTAAACAAGAGAGGCCCCTGGTTTGGGGAGAGTGGAAAGACGAATACAGACGCTCTGGGGCTAAGAGACGTTTGGGGGTACGGGCGTATGCCAAGGACCTACTGTTTACTTTGCAGAAGCTAGACTACTTCGTGGTGATAGCTACCAACCGCCCGGTGAAAACCTATCCATCTCTGTTTTACGATACCATGGTCTGGCTCGAGATTAACAACCTGGAGTACGATTACCTACACTGTGTCGACGTGGCGGATAAGCTCGTGTATCTAAAGGACATACTGCCCAAGGTTGACGTGGTGATTGACGACAATGAGGGAATCGTCTCGGATTTTCGCAGTCAGGGTATAGCAGCCTTCTACGTTACCCAGGAGACAGACCTCCGTGAGGTGACTGCGTATATTAGGGAACGTCATGAGAAACTGAAGAAGTGGGACGACACGCGATATGCGACGGGACCCAACGATTCACCTATAGGAGCAGTATGATGCCTGAGCCTTTAACGATTACAATTAGCGAAGAGGCAAGTGCCCGTGTTCAACAGTTTAGAGAGGTGGAGGGAAAACCCAACGCCCATCTACGAGTTGGAGTCAAGGGTGGTGGATGTGCTGGTCTCACGTATGTTCTTGAACTCGCTGAGATTCCGCTCCCAGATGACAAGGTTATACGGGGACATAGTGTTAATTTATACATTGATAAGAAGTCCTATGTCTTTTTGGCGGGTACTACGCTAGAGTATTCTGAGGGCTTAAACGGTAGGGGTTTCATTTTCAACAATCCCAATGCGAAAACTATGTGTGGATGCGGAACATCCTTCAGTATATAGGAGAGAAGTCTCAATGAGTAGACGAGGACGATATCACATATGCACCTGCGGGGAGAGACGTCGAACTCACGTTGAATACTCCGGAGAGTGCAAAGAGTGCGACTGTAAGCAGTTTAAGAGGGCCGAGAAGGGAGAAACGTTCTATGAATGAGGAAGACAGGGCGTTACGAGAGTGGATTAAGACCATGCCCCAAGAGGCCCCCGATACGGATACCGAGTTTCATCGGGGGGTCGAGGACATAGACGTCCGGTTGATTGACTGGCCGGCTAATCCTTACAAGGCTATGTTTACCATTGCAACGTCTACATGGGGTGGAGTGTACCAAACCTACAAGTGGGCTGAAGCAGAGCCGGAGGCAAGGCTGTTTGTGGTTAAGGCGGTGTTAAATCGTAAGTCTCTGCCTAACGCTATGGAAGCTCCCAGCTTTACATTTGAGATAGCGGGGCCGTCGCGCAGCGCCTTTGATCAGATTGCACGCGCTAGGATTGGGGCGGTGTTTGGATCCATGGGCTGGCGGGACAACAACCACAGCAATATAGGGTTCCGCGTTCCGGAGAGCATTTACCAGGACGGGGATCGACTCATACGTTTCATGCAGGCGTGTAAGGTAGCTAAGGATGCCTACGTCGATGAGCTGGCGACGGGCCAGTCCAACTGGCAGGATGCACGGGCTGTACTGCCCATAAGCGCATGCCATCGCTGGAGTATGGGCATCAACTACATGGCGTTACAGAACTTCATGTCCAAGCGTCTCATGTTTTCGGAGCAAGCAGATACGGTGGCCACGGCATGGCTAATGAGGCGTGAGATTAGGATTCGCTTCCCACTGTTGGCGTCATACCTGCGCCCGGCAAGCGACCATGCTCGACGCTGTTTGGAGCATGGGGATCAAATAGGGGAGTCGTTTCACAACTTGTTCCAGTGTTCCGGACGTTGGCCCTGCGAGCAGACTGGAGACAAGTACACGTTTAACACAGCCTGTACGGATCGCGAGACCATCATGGGCCAGTTGGGTATGCACATTCCCCGGGGCAACGAAGAGATGCCGGACCCCGAGATAACGTTGGCCCAGTTGGACTCGAGCGATCGAGCCTACTTCCTGGAGGACTAGATGTGGTCAGTAGAGTGGGATTCCGCCGATAAACTGGTACTAGAGCACGTTGGAAACAACGTCATAACACTGAACAAGTCAGAGATAGAACGTGTTGCTCTAAATACGGTTTTAGACGATGAGACGGAGTATTACGACCGGAAGGAAAAGCAGTTCCGAGACGCTGTATTTCGAGAGACGTCTTATGGGGGAACTGGAACGCGCAAAGCCTATATGGCATGGAGTTCCCCGCATGATTGCATCACGATGATGCAGCTACTGGTTCGCCCGTCGCAAACCACAATGCTGGCCTATATCCGCTCATCAGATCTCAAGCGGTTTCCCAGCGACATTGGGTTCCTGGGGAGGATAGCAGCGAGATATGGCGCGGACTGCTTGGAGGCCACAATTGGGTCGTGGCATCTGTATTTGACGATATAATGTATACATACGGAGGGAACATGAAGATCTTCATTACAGGGATTCACGGCTTTATTGGCACGAACCTGAGTAGGTATCTCAGAGGGGTCGGATATGACATAGTCCCTGAGTTTAATACGGGGGGGTGGCAGAGCGAGTACGACAACGGAGCTACGGTAGATGTGGCTGACTATGAGGAACTATCTGAAACTGTGTTTGAGACCTCTCCCGACTTGATCATTCACTTGGCGGCACGCAAGGGCTCCGACTACGTGGACCAGGACGTAGAGAGCGCCATCCGCAGTAACGTCACCGGGATGAGAAATGTGATTAAGGTGGCTAACGAGTCGCAGACGCCCCTCATTCACTTTGGGACAACGGCGTACTATCACTCGGATGTAAGTACAAAGCCTATTGACGAGTATTCGCTGATGGCTCCTAAGACAACCTACGGGATAACTAAAATGCTACAACTGCATTTACTGGAGGCGCAGTGTGTTGGAAAGTACATGACCATTGAGCCCGTGTTCCTCTACGGAAACATTGGAACGTTTGCAGCTAACCGCTCGGAGTCAATTCCCGACTTGCTGGTTAAGTTGCTGAATGACAGGGATTTTCCCAGTTGTGAGGCGCGGATTGATCCCCAGTGGATTAAGGACTACACGCATATCTCGGACTTTGTGTGGCTGATGCAGCGTATCATTGAGAAGCCTGCCTGGGGCTCCCGGATTACCGTTGGGGCCATGCACAATCAACGCTTCATAGACGTTTCTCGAGATGAGATAATCGCTGTTGATGGTCGCCTGAGGTTTCTCCTCGACGTAGACTACAAGCAAAACCAGCGGCATGACTACAGGAAGTTACTGCGCTTTTATCCGGAGTGGGAAGCACGGGATCGCATTACGTTGACGGAGTATTACAAATTCCGTGGGAACGTAGGAGTTAACCTATGAAGCCTAAGTTCATTATCTTGGAGGGCATCTCGGGAGCAGGGAAAACCGCTTTGCTGCATCCAGTGGGAAAGCTATCCAACTATGCGGACTTATCTGTGGCGAGATTTACCCCGTCCTGTTGGGTCTACAATCAACTGTACAGCAGAACGAACGTGGACTATGAGGTAATGAATAGGGCCATTATGGTTGAGCACGACGTCCACGTTGTCTGGTTGAGATGTAGTTCGGAGACAGCGTTGGAGCGTTGTAGACTTAAGGATGATGATAATGTGGAGGATTTGTCCCGGGCAGATTATCTATTTGGCCAGTATTTTACCCGTTATACCGCCATACAACAGATTCACATAGTTAATACTGAACAGCATATAAACGACAGTATCGCGGAGATAAGGGATAAAGTATATGGCAGTTATTAAAACCGCCGTCGAGCTACAGGAACTTCTAGTTGAAGTAGCGCAACAACCGCGAGTAGTCATTGATACGGAAACCACGGGTCTAGAGCCCTGGAAGCAGGATCGACTCTGCGGCATTGGACTGGCTTGGCATGAGGGCGAAGATCTCAAGTCGTACTATATTCCGTACCGACATCGCAACGGGGCCAAGGACTCGGAGCATGAGTTGGTAGCGGAAAACCTCGAACTGGTTACGCTTCCAGCTCTATGGGAGGCGTTCGACAAGGTACCTAAGCTGATAGGATGGAACCTCAAGTTTGATCTAGCCATGATGTGGCAGGATGGATTTCGTCCCCGTGAAGACCACCAGTTGATTGACGTAATAGTGGCTGCGCGGATGTGCAACAAGGATAAGTATTCGGACCTGTCATTGAAGGGGCAGACTGCGATGCTTCTGGGGGAGGATAAGGCGGCGTATGACGCGGAGTTTAAGGCGTATCTTAGGAAGAACAAGTGGAGCAAGCATTTTGACTATGCTCCCATAGACAAGATAGCGCCATACTGTGAAGATGATTGCGGGTATGCTGAGGACCTACTTGACATTTATGAACAGCGGATTGAGGATACGAATCAAGTCTACATATGGGAGCAGGAGCAGGAGTTGACGCGGACTCTATGGGAAATGGAGTCCTTGGGAATCGCTTATGACAAAGAATACGCCGAGTCCAAAGTGGGGCCCCTGGGAGAGCGCATTAAGGAACTTGAACAGGATATTTACCGCGAAACGGACACTACGTTCAACATTGGTAGCTCGAAGCAACTCGGCGACGTTATGGCAAATCTTGGATTGAAGTCCACCGTTAAGTCCATAAAGACAGGGGCCCCGTCCTGGGGTGTTGGCGCTATGATGGCTATAGACCATCCCGTCGCCGGATTGATACTGGAGTATAGGGGAACTAAGAAGCTGTTAAACTCCTACTTTGAGCCTATCCTAGAGTGGCCCGGGGCGGTGCATCCGTCATTTAAGAATTGGGGTACTGTTACTGGACGCTTAGCGTGTTCGGACCCCAACTTGCAAAACGTTGCTAAGAACATTTCCAACTTAAGTGGTAATGATACCTCGGATGAGGTGCTTGCAGCGTTGTCCGCGGCGATGGGAGCTAAGGAAGGCGTGGACATGACGAAGGTTGGGGGAAGCATGGCAGGTGGACTCACTTATGGGGGCACAAAAGCCATAGGCAGTAAGTTCGATAACGCTAACGATGCCTTGGTCTCAGTTCGTAGACTGTATATTCCTCGAGAGGGATGCAGGATGGTCTTGATTGACTACAGCCAGATGGAAATGCGGGTTTTCTCCGACTACATTAAGGACGAGGGATTGTCGGCTTTGTTAGAAGATCCGAAGTTTGACTTTCACAGCCACGTCGCTAAGACGGTATGGAGTGTAGATGAGAGTAGTGACTTATGGGCCTTCTATCGTACTCTGGCCAAGGCAATTAACTTCGGATTGATCTACGGCATCGGGATGAAAAAGCTGGCTTCTCAGATCCAGAAGACGCTGGAGGAAGCCAAGACCTATAAAGCGGAATACTTCTCCCGTTTTCCGAAGGCGTACACCTTCATTGACTTAGTGTGTAAAACCGTGGAAGTGCGCGGATGGATAAAGAACCGCTTTGGTCGTCGTTATTGGATTGATCCCGACAGAGCCTACATTGGAGTGAACTACTTAGTACAGGGTTCCAGTGCTGACATCGTTAAGAACCGTATGGTGGCCGCTCGAGACTGGTTGTTAGAGAATGGGTTGAAGACACGAATGTTGGTCCAGGTGCACGACGAGATAATCTTTGAGGTGCCCTACGAGGAGGAGGAGTTCGTGATTCCGGAGTTAAAGCGTATTATGGAGGAACGCCAGATTGGTACATTCCTGCCCGTTGAGGTATCTATCGGAGAGCCTAGCTGGGCTGAGCCTAGGAAAATCGAGGTGATAGCTGCATGAGTAGAAAGAAAGATGAATCCGAGCTTTTAGACACTGCCTCAGAACGTCGAGCCAAGCTTATGGATATTACAAAGGCGCGAGTTGGAGCGAAGCGGGGCCTAATGGGGGATGATCCCAAGCTTCATATGGAGACCATTGAGACCGACATCCCGGGACTGGACGACATACTGGCGGGGGGCTGGCGTCGAGGCCGTATGGGAATGGTGATTGGTGAGGCGTCAATGGGGAAGACTCTGATAATGCAATGGACCATTAGGGCCTTTCAGCAAAAGGGTTATGTTTGCGGATTTATTGATCCCGAGAAGACATTTGATGCCGAGTGGTTCGAGAAGACTGGAGTGAACACCTCGGAACTACTTGTGGTTAGGCCCACCAGTACCGAGCAGGCGTTTGATCTAGCTTGCGACTGGGCGGCGAACGGCATGGATTTTATAGGTATAGATAGTTTAGCTGCCTTGGTGCCCGTGTACCGACTGGAGCATGACTTGGAGGAAAAGGACGTCATGGGTTTGCACGCTCGCAAGGTTGGCGAAGGATTGGCGCAACTGACTAACCGGAACTGGGATAGCTTTATCCTCTGTACTAACCAGCTACGCAGCAAGTTGGGTATAGTGTATGGAAGCCCGGACGAGATACCTGGAGGTCGGGCTCAGAAGTTCTACGCCTCGTACATCTTGAAGGTTCGACGAGCGGGCTGGGTAGAGGATAACGGCCGCAAGGTAGGCTATAACTTGAATATACGTACTATTAAGAATAAGCTGGCCCCGCCCGAGCAGGAGTGCCAGTTTCCGTTTATGTTTACAGGGACTATTGATACTCTCGTTGGACTGTTGGAGCTGGCCAAGGACTTGAACATCATACCCGTTGGAAAGGGTGGATATGCCCATTGGAAGGGAAAGACCATTCACGGGGCTGCTAAGTTGCGGGAGCACTTCGAGGAGAATCCGGCTGATGTAGAGGAGCTTACGATGCTGGTTGAGACCAACGACAGTCAGATCGATGAAACAATATTCACAGAGGAGCCGCTGTAATGTTTAATCCATTTACTTCTGAAGATATAGTCGAACTCTCCCCTGAGAATGGACTGGTAATACGCTGTACATGTACTAAACTGATTAGTTTGAGTGGATACGCTGAGTCCGTGCCATCGCCTCGGGCATGTTATGCAGCACTTTGCAAGTGTGGCAGAGCATACCGAACAGAGGTGCTGATGTATAAGCCAGACATACTTGGGCAAATGAGGCGGATTAGGGAGGACTATGTTCTGGGCCGAGATATCACTGCTTTAGCAAAAGGGAGTAAACATGCCAATAATGGAGACGGGTCAGAGGACGACGGGGACGGGGATACACCTAAAGTTGGTGGAACTGCTGAAGACGGTGGGGTTTGAGCTCGAGGAAGAGGTTTCATTTTCACCCTATACAGTAGACATATATGTACGGTCCCGACATATAGCCTTCGAGGCAGATGGTCCGCAGCACTCGGAGACTCGGGATAAGAGGCGGGACACATATTTGATGGCTAAATATGCCTTGCCCGTGTATCGCCTGGACTACAGTGAGTTAGCTGCTAGGAGCGATACAGAAACCGGACTAATTGCATTGTTATGGGAAGTCTTAGATCCGGAGAGACAATCGGCATTGGCACGCATAGAATACGCTAGAGAATCGGGGTGGGAATAATGACTCAAGCACGAAGAGGTTTGGCGGGTTTAACGAGTAAGAGAACTCCCGCAGTTAACAAGAGAGTAGGGGGAGGAGGCCGGGGAAGGGGAAATTCCAAGGCCAAAACAGTTGGAACGGTGGCCAAGGAAAGCTGGTTAGACTTGTCCATTGCACAGAAGTATACGGACAATCGACCGTTGTGGCTTCCAGGTCGAGAGCCGGAGAAGGGATGGACTCCCTCGAGTATGGTAAACTCCTGTGACCGCCTGTTGATACTGGGGCTGTTGGGCTTCCGGGGAGAGCCCTTTCCCACGCATGTCAAGCGCATCTTTGAGATGGGGCAGGCGATTGAGAAGCTATGGCAGAAGCGATTTACTGAGTTTGGTATCTTGATTGGAAGCAACGTTCGCGCCAAGTTTGATGGTCCGCCTAAACTCAGCTATGAGTATGACGTCATGATCAAGCATCCGTTTGAGCGGGGACGAAGGATGATCGGAGAGATCAAGTCCTGTAATGACCGGAGCTTCAAGCTTCTGCCTCAGCGCACCTTGGATCCTGTGGCTAACTTGGAGAACCTCAGCAACATCGGCGACAGCTACTTCGGGGGACAGGTGAAAAAGTATCTCCTTCAGCTTCTCGCCTATTTGTACGCACAGAACGTTGAGGAGGGATTTCTGTTGTTCGACAACAAGAACGACAGTAAGTTTCGAGACTTCTACATTTCGCTAGAGGTGGGGCGGGACATGATAGTCTCCCAGTTTGAGAGAATGAACCACCTAAATGAATACTGGGTCAAGCAGGTTGTACCACCGTGTACGCATGATCCGGAGGAGAACGGGTTCGGGTCCAAGAAGAACAGCGTCCTATGTGGACTTCACGACGACGAAGAGGTGGCGCTTAACGAAGTCAAGGAATGGACCAAGCTGGAAGATCTGGACATATAGAAAGAGGTGTTTGATGTCTTTGGTTAATAGCTTTGACTGGAGAGCCGCGGTAGATGAGGCCCGGAAGGTCTTAGTGGATAAAGGCTTCCCGATTCCGAAGAAGCCCAATATAGCGTTGTCCGAGATGGTATATCCCACGGACATAGCGGGAGTGAACGATATTCCGTTGGCCAACTTATGTGCGAGATTTAACGCGTGGTATGCCTTTGCTACTACCTCTGTGGCGTTTAAGAAAGCTGAATACGCCGCGCTAGACGAGGTGTTCGAAGTAAACGTTGCGGAGCGCATATACGCCCTGGGTAAGACCTTTGACGGGAAGACGCCTGCTAAGGATGTGTTACGGGGAGAGATTTTGACCACGGACTCAGACATGGCAATATTGTTTACCCAGCGTATTAAATTGGGTCAGGAGATTCAAACTCTGGAGGGACTTACTAAGGGACTTGAGATTCAGGTGTGGTCCTTGAGGGATGAGCAAATTAGACGGGCATCAGCTCGCAAACTTGAAAGCCATATGTAAAGGAAACGTAGGGAGGTTATTGTTAATGTCCGAGCGTAAGCGATGCGGGATGTGTGGCAGTCCGCAACATACTACAGCATATTGTGACATCATGGGTGTGAAAGGAGACGAAGATGAGCATAGGTGTTAAACCCCTTGGAAGTAGGATACTGATTCAGGTACAGAAGATTGAGGAGCAGGAGCTTAAAAGCGGGCTTGTATTGCCCGGCAGCAATGCTCCAGGAGATACCCACAAGGCCGACGTGGTGGCTGTTGGTTCCGACGTTGAAAATGTCAAACTAGGGGATTTGATTTTGGTGAGTCTGTTTGCCGGCGACGGTGTTGAAATAGGCCAGGAACAGTATCGTATCGTCGATGAAGAGGTCGTTTTGGCTGTTATCGATCGATAAGGTGTACACTTAACATTTAAGGGAGTACAATATAAATGAGTCGAGGACTAGCGGGAGCGCTACTTACTGAGCGGATCAGAGATATTCCTCCTGAGAAGCTAACTAAACCGGCACAGAAGCTTCTCAAGTTGATAATCTGCAATAATCAGTGTGATACCTGTCCGCTATACCTCAAAGGCTGTGCGGGGAACTGTAATCGGTTTCCAACAGATGTGTGCGCGTCATGCCCCTGTAGGAGTTCTCCCGATGCTAGCAATGTAAATGACGCATCCGTGTGTCCACTTATGAAGGTGATAGCAGAGCGAAATGTGGAATGATGAAGAACACGAGCACCAGTGGGTAATTGATGACGATAATGAGATCCGTTGTTTAATGTGTGGAGCATTAGACGGGGAGGAGATATTGTCTGAAGACGTCAACCCAGAGTTGCTGGAAATGGAGGAAATAGATGAACGAGAATAAGGATGAACTAACAGAAGCCGAAGACGTACTGGCTGACCTTGAGGGTGTTCGCGTAGTGGTGGAGAAGCCTATTACTGAGATCGTTGGGGAGTTTATGTCGGACCTCGAGGAGTTTAAGAGTCTCCGGAAAACATGGGAGGAGAAGCGCATATCTCTGTTGGCCATGCAGCGTGAGTTGGCCGATAGGGGTCTCAACATAGAAGTAGATGCGTTATTGCACGCGGGAGAAACGGCAGCGGCTACACCTGGAATGACTGTGGTAAATCCCGTGATCCCCGAGTCTTCTGGGAATCTGAGGCCCGAACCTGAGGACGACGAGGAAGTTCCCGTAACTAACGTTACTTCAGAAGAGAAAGATAGCCGAACTTCTGCACAGGTGGTAACACAGGCGCATGAAGGAATAAAGGAAGATCCGCAAGCCTTGGCCAACGCTTTGGCGTCTGGATACGGAAGTGCTGTGACTCGGGGTTTTGAGGAAGCGGGTCGAAGAGCGGAGAGAAACGTCAAAATGCCTACGGGATTCAACTAAGGGGAGAGAAGCTATGAAGACGTTAAACCGAGATCTGTTACTGGAGAAAGCGCAGACTATTATTAATGCTCGGGTAGAACCCTTTGAAGCTAATTGGCTTTACGCGTTTCTGCCCTCTGTTAGAGACCATGATGAGCAATTGGAGCTTTTCGAAGTAGGGCCTGAGGCTCCCTTTGTTGATGAGATGTTTTCCTATTTGTCTCCCGGAGCAATTCCGATTTACGAAGGTGTTTTCTCACGCAATGATGAGGTAATGCGCTTAGATTCCTTCACCAAGGGGGCGGTTTGTGTGACCAATTTGTATTCTCCAAATGTTGCTCAGTGGGCAGGTACCTTGATTGAGAAGCAGGTTGAGTTAATGGTTGAGAAGCAGGCTTATCCAGCGATCGATGAGAGGTTTCTGGAGAGTTATGTTGACGTATTGCTTGCTACCCTCTGCAATGAGGAGTTCTCGACCTGGCGGGACTTGCTGTCCTATTCGACCGGGGTTTGGTGGCTCATGGGACTGTCCAAGGGCACGTTGAAGAAGGTTAAGAGAAGTGGCCCAACGTACGAAAAGACCATTTTCGATCTAGTTTTAACGCGAGCCAAGCTGGGCACGGTGGAGATATACTGATGGCTGCTCCTCGAAAGATAACTGATCCAGTCCTTCTCGAAGCGTTGATGGACATACGCGTTACGGAGCAAGTTCCCTGGCGAGATATGCCTGAGCGTTACCTGGAGTTAACGGGGGAAGAGGTTGACTGGAAAACTATTCGCACTACGTTAATGAGGGAGTATTCCCTGGAGCTTCTTCCCGAGAGAGTTAACAAGTTCCTGCGAGAGTCAATTGACAGCAACACTTCCGAGGTGCAAGATGTTATGAAGCTGTCAATTATGGCCTATAACATACGCTTCGTTGAGTGGTTGTCGTTGGTAGAGCGACAGAAGCAGTCAGAGATAGACAAGCAGGTTGAGTCTGAAGATCCTAGCATAGAGTTTAACGAGCAAGACTACACGCGGATGGACATGCTTTGGAATGAGTTGATGGGATTTAACTTCCGCATGATGGAAATGCTTAAGAGCGTACAGGGAGAAACTTTCGCGGTTAACATCTTCTCCGGCGGATCTAAGGAGAACGATACCGGGGTTGTCGTTGAAGGCTCCGGCAACTGGATGGAGAACATCGTAGATAAGGTAGCCGCAACCACTAAACAGTTGGTGGTGGACATAGACACGAGACATAAAGAGGAGGTCCGGGGCAACCACCGAGTTTTGCCTAGTATGGAGGAGGACCTGCTCGAAGAAGATGTATGAACAAATACAGGGACGAAGCGCCGCAACCCTTTACCGAGGAGGAGCGGCTAAATATTCAGCTGGGTAAGTCGTTTTTCTGGTGGTTTCTGGAGACGATTTTTATCAAGTCGTTCGAAGGCTTAACTTTTACGGGGCACGAGGGACAGCGGGAGCCTTTTGAGTTTTCAAACATACATAGAGAGTGGGCCGTATTGGCACAGTTTAATCCGCGCATGTGCTTACAAGCCCCACGAGCGCATTTGAAAACTACGGTGATTGGGCAAGGCGGCCCATTTTGGCTGATGTTCAAGGCCGCAGACAACGAGTTGGTAGATGGGATTTACTTTAGTTATAAGGCAGAGCTTGCAAATGAGAAGGTAGCAGCCTTAAAGCGTCTGATCTTGACGAATCCCTATTGTAGATTTTGGAGGGACTTAAAACCTACTTCTGAGAACATAATTGATTTTTTGGTAGACTGGGGCGATGGACCGATTGCTGAGGTTACGTTGAAGGGATCGGGAATTAAGAGCGCAACACGTGGACGACATCCGAAGTTTGTGATATGTGATGATATTTTATCTGATTTTTCTAATCCGTTGGCGAGCACGGAGTTGAGGCTGATTAACAGGATCTTCCGTCAGACCATCATGTCGTTGCCTTCTAACCCCGATGATATATTGTGGTTGGTGGGAACTCCGCAAGCCTATGACGACATACTGTACCAGTTGGCTGCAAACGAGGATTGGATGTGGTTGATATATCCCGCCATCAGCGACTGGGTAAAACAGAAAACTCAGTGGCCGGAGAAGTTTGATTTTGAACGACTTACGAGAATTCGAAAAAACATTGGAGAGACAGCTTTTGAGGTTGAGTATCAGCTAACACCCATAACGGTAACGGACCAGTTCCTAACCCGTGAGGACGTGCTGTTGGCCGTGGATCCTCAACTGAGTCCATGGCCCGTTGGAAAGAACTTCGTAAATCTAGATAAGTTAGGCACCTATGCGGGGATGGACATAGGAAAAATGGTTCACCCAAGCCACGTATCAATATTCTTGGAGATGCCGTCTGGCACTCTCATACAGTTGTACCAAAGGTTCCTGGATAACACTAACTATGTACAGCAAGTGAAAATTCTGAATGCGTTGGCCATTAAGTTTCAGCTAACCCGCGGATATTACGATAACACACGTAATGAGTTGGACGATCGAGGTCTTAGTAAGCGTTGGCGAGGGCGGACCTTTACTAACAAGCTCAAGGCGGACATAGCAGTGAAGCTGGAAAAGCGGGTATTTGCTGAGAGCCATGAGAAAGGGATCTTATTGTTGGGGGATGAGCGACAGATTAGAAGTATTGTCATGGTTCGTAAGGACCTTAAGGCGGACGAAACCCCAGATGGACATGGAGACGCTTTCTGGTCCAATGCACTAGCGGTGAAAGCCGCTGACGATGGACCCGTCTTGGTGGACATTGGAAGCGCGGATCCACGCTCTAGTCTTATGAAGAATCAACGACAGGAGAGCCCCAGGGATACTATTTGGAGACAACTTGGAGGCAATCAATGAATTCACTGTATTTGAACGTACCCTTAGAGGCAGTTAGAGGGGCGAGGCAGACTCGACGTTTTATAGAGGAACGCGTGGGATGGTATGAGGAGATGCGTAAGAAGGTTATTCGGGAGATGGGAGCAAAGGGCTTTCCTCCCAATATGGTTGAGGACGCCGTAGCGAGTTGTGAGGCCATGCTTGAGTTTTACGAAGATCTTCTGGAGACGTTCTAGTTATGAACAACTGGAGACGTGAGCCGCCGGGTAAGGGATTCCAAGCGTTGCAACAGCGACGTGCAACATTGAATCCCGTTGCGTTTCGAAAGGATTTCCTCTCAATGACAGAGGAGGAGTTCGCTGAGGCATTACGCTCGGAGAGAGTGTCTGAACATAAGATCGAGGCGGAGGTGCCCGTTTTCAGGAAGTTGAAGATGGAAGCTGATGAGAACAAGGCTCGACTACAAGCGGCCCGTCTACGACATCGTAATAGAGAACTAAGTGATGACGTATCCGGGTATGAAGATGCTGAGGCCCGAGCGATTAAACGGAGGAAGCAAAACGATGATGAACCGGAGACCTTATAACTCACTGAAGAAAAAGAGGCGTAGGGCGGGGGAGCGACCCAACTGGGCCCCTATTCCTGTGGACGCAGACGCAGCGCAGATTCATCCCTTGCCGGATTGGGTATTGCTGGAGGAAATAGAACTACCGAGCACCACCGAGTCGGGATTAGCCATTGCAAGACCTCTTACGAGCAATACCACCTATGGATTCATTAGAGCCATTCATCCCAAGACCGGAGAGAAGTTGGGGGTAAGCGTGGGGGACGAAGTGATTTTTTCGGAGTGGCAAGGGAGCCGATGGCGCTTTAACGGAGAGACTCTGCTGATGCCGGGATCGGAAGACATACTAGCTAAAAGGGTATGAAAAGTGAAACGAATAACCAACAATGCGTATAGCTCTTTAATCGAAGCGGGATATGTAAAGATTCCAATGAACGTTCGTTTTCGACTTAAAGACATAGACTTTTTTACTGGAAGTGAACCTCTTTTTGCTGGGTTGGGGACGATCGAAAACATAAAAGACGGACGCAGTTATAGAAATACTGCTCATTGTTCCTATGCACATAACCAGAATAGATTACCAAAATCTCTTCGACGAACAACAATTGTATTGCCGGAACCTGTGGTTGATTTAACGCCCTTAGATATAGTTCATGAATTGGGACACGCGCTTCATGAGATGGTCGGATTTGATTTTGATTTCATACCGATTGATGAATATGCGACGACGAATGGGCATGAGGCATTTGCCCAAATTTTCTGTCAATGGTGTTGGTGGGGAGAAACCGTTGATCCGGAGGCCGACATATTGTTTGAGAATTTTAATAGGGACATGAGGTAATATAATGGCTTTTTGGAATAAGTGGTTTAGTAAGAATAGAGGAGCACCTGCGGGCAGTTATGCAGCGCTGGATCCGAAAGCGGCGAGTTTTCTGAAGGTAATAGAGCAACGCTTGACGGCCGGGGATACCGATAACTTTAACGCATTGCAAACAATTCAGAAGGCGTTGAAGACATCGGCCCCTATGGTTGGAGTTCCGGACATCGGCTTTAAGGGTGTACGTCAGCAGTTATTTCAGCGCTTCAATCTCATCGACCTGTATGGAATGGCGCATAACCTTAGCACTCTCAAGACTGCCATCCTTTCTCTAAAGCAAGAGGTGTTTAGGCGGGGATTGGAGTGGTTACCGGCTTTCGTTTACCGCTGTGCCTCGTGTGAGGTTGACTACACGCAGAAGGACCTCAAGGATGACCGGGATGAAAATGAAGTGTGTCCGAGATGCAGTGAAGTATTGCAGACTCCAGATCCCGCACAGAGAGTAAGGTTCGAGCGCTTGATGTCCAAGGTAAATATCTTTGGACAGTCCTTTATTCGCCTATTGCAGACTCTTGAGGATGATCTCAATATAGTTGATGATGCCTTTCTGTTTCTGTCGTCTGAGTACACGTTGGGATCCGAGGATGGTAAACCCACCATATATCGTCAGGTAAAGCAACTATACAGACTAGATCCAGTGTTCGTGGAGTTTGATGCCGACTCTCAGAACAGGCCCGGCATGGCGCATCACGTATGCCTGGCTCATCGAGACAATCTGCTGGAAGTACCTGCTGATGAGGGCTGGGAGCATGACTGGAAGGGACGCTGTCCGATTGATGGTTATCCCACGTTCCCCGTCATGTTCAGGTACGTGCCTATGAGCGGCGCATATGGGGTTAAGAGTGGAGGCATTAGCACGGACAAGGAAAGCCTCTATATTGTACAGGGTGAGGTGATACATGCCTGCTATGATGATCAAACGCAGGTATTGACTAAACAGCGCGGATGGCAGTATTTCAAAGACGTTTCCGACACCGATGTGGTCATGACTTTGAATCAGAAGACCGATGTCATGGAGTGGCAGAAGCCTACAAGTCATTTCGAGTACGACGGGCCGGAGTTCATGTACTCAGCACAGGGAGGTGTTAAGGTTGCAGGTAATATGCTTGATTTGAACGTTACACCAAATCATAACCTCTATGTTAAGGTAGACGACTCAGATGACTATGAATTGATTCAAGCCAAGGAGGCTTACCGCAAAAAGTTAACGTTCAAACTGGGGGCAGATTGGAATGGTGAGGAAATTGAAAAGTTTATATTACCTGGAATCCCCCAGTCACAAGGTACTAAACATGATGATTTACCCCACATAGAAATTGCAATGGATGATTGGCTAGAGTTCTTGGGGTGGTGGCTTGCTGAAGGCTCGGCCAATAGTCACATAGCGGGGAATGCCATTATAATTTCCCAGAAGTTGGGAACACCTACTTGGCATCGAATTAAGGCCCTATTAGATCGAATGCCCTTTACAGTTAATCTAACAGGCCCCAAGTTTTACATTCGCGATAAGCGCTTGAAAACATATATTTTGGAGACGTTTGGAATTGAAAAGGAAGATAAAAGCGTTAGTTCACATTCGCGAGCTCGATTTGTTCCATTTGAATACAAGAATTTATCTCAACGACAGTTGCGTATATTGTTTGATGCGTTGATAAATGCTGACGGATGTTGGATACGCGACGTTGAAGGTAAAGAAATACATGGACGAAATAGAGAGTATATCGAGAACGGAGTTCGGGGGTATTTTGTCTCGTCATCGAATCGTTTACTTGATGATGTTCAGGAAATTGCTCTTAAACTGGGTTACTCGGCCCGTTTAAGTAAGTATAAACACGAAACAATTCACTCAACGACTCAACGTGTCTACTTTGATCTACATACTGAATTATCGATTAACGTGGGCCATGAAGACTCTAATAATAGAGATGACTTTAGTCCAAATATGGCAGAATCTAAGGTATATTGCTGTGAGGTTCCGAACGGTGTACTATTAGTAAGACGTATGGGTTATCCTGTTTTTGCAGGGAATAGTAAGTTCAGTCCCTCGGAATTGTATGGTTATTCTCCTGTCTTAGCTGTGTACGAGAAGGCGTTGTCTTTGATAGGCATGGATCGTTATTTGTATGACTACTTCTTTGAGCGACAGATGCCTCAGGGTGTTATCACTACGGTTACTGATAACCCCGAAGATGTGGAGATTCGCAAGGAGCAAATCCTGGCTGAGACGCTGAACAACCCGCACCACATTCCATGGTTGGCAGTGAGCAGTAACACGGGTCAGGGCAAGACGGAGTTTGTGCGATTTGCCTACAGCCTAGATGAATTGCAGTTCCTACCAGTACAGGAGTACCTAGAGCGCTCCGTATCTGGAGTGTATGGGGTTCCCGGCCTGTTCATGGGCTTTGACTCCGGTGTAGGTGGGCTTAACAACGAAAGTCAGCAGGTTATACGGATGTCCCGTGGGGCTATGTCTAGCCAGGACGTATACAACACGGAGTTGTTTCCGCAGCTTTTGAGGGCGTTCGGTATCACAGACTGGAAGTTAACTCTCATTGCCGCAGAAGAGCGCAGCGACCAGGCTGAATGGGAACTTAAACAAGCCAAGGTAGGATGGATGTCGACGGCGGTAAGTGCGGGGTTTGGTGCTAAATACGATCCCGATGGAGATGAGTTTGAGCTGACTGGAGAGGTTAAACCGAGAGCTGAGCAAGAAGCTGAACAGGCGCAGATGTACGGCGGAGAGGGGGATTTGGAGCCCCCGGATTCTAGCATCTGAGGTATAATGTAACTATAGAAAGAACGTGAGGTGAACTAAATGGAACTATGGGAAGTACCGGTAGATACGCAGCCATCGTTGACGCTGCCCTGGGACGAGACGTTCATAATGCCCGTAGGGGACATACAGTACGGGGCGCGTGGCAGTGACTTGGATAAGCTCAAGCGCCATCTTGATTGGGGTATGAAGCAGAATGCATATTTCATCGGCATGGGAGACTATGTCGACATGGCTTCGCCGAGCAATCGCCGAGCAATTCAAATTGCGGGATTTTACGACTCTACGTTAGATGCGTTGGGCGAGATCGCCATGCTTCATCTGGAGAAGGTATACGACGCTATGAAAGGGACTGAGGGTCGCTGGCTGGGTATGGTGGAGGGTCACCACTACTTTGAGTTCGAGGATGGCCAAACATCTGACACGCTGTTAGCCGAAAAGCTTAAAACCCCCTTCCTGGGAACTTGCGCGATCGTCAATCTCAAGTTCCGATCTGAGGTAGGAAAGGGCCACCGGGCTGTTAACTGTCAGATATGGGTTCACCACGGACAGGGTTCCGGACAGACCATGGCAGCACCGTTGAACAAGCTGGAGAAGATGTTGGCACGCTTTCCAACGATTGACATGTTTCTCTTGGGTCATTACTCCCGCAAGGTGGGATACCCGGTGGACGTGCTAGTTCCGGTATTTGGAAAGCATGCTCGACTTAAAGCCAAGAGGCGTATCCTGGCTTGTACTGGGGGCTTTATGCGAGGCTATACCTATGGGAGTTCACGCAACGGGCGTGCTCAAGGCAGTTATGTAGAACAAGCCATGATGGCCCCAACAAATTTGGGCGGTGTGCTCATTAAAGTCCGTCCAGTTCACACGGAGTACGAGGACAGATTGGACATGAGCATAGAACTGTAGGTGCCTAAGCTCACTTTCCGAATCGGACAATCTCAAGAGGTACGTAATCGGATCATATACGCAGCGCATCGATTGGGACGAAGCATATTCGATGAGTCTCAGATTTTCGTTCCCGTTAAGACGGGAGCATTGAAACGGTCAGGTGTGCTCCGCACATTGCCTAACGGGTTTGTCATTCAGTATACTGTGCACTACGCTTCTAAGCAAGAATTCGGAGTACCGCCAGGCTTTACTGAGGAAGTAGGCAAGCACACAGTTAAGAAGCATACTCGTAAGGGCATTGTAAAAGCCCGGAAGGGAACCACCAACATACCTCGTCATGCGTATTACAACAAGGAGGGTAAGCGGATAACCGTCAAACGCCATCGTCGTTCTATAAATGTCCCAGCGGGCATGAGACTGGAGACGGTGAAAAAGCATGAACGAGGGCCGTTTACTAGACGATATCCCCGAGGACTAGAGGGAAAGTTTTACCTTACCCGGGCCTACGAAGCACATCGTGAAGAACTACAAACAGAGATATATGACGCATTGAAAGGGGTTTAGACATGAGCCTAGAGAAGCTACGCAGTCTAGAGGAGATCTACGCAACCTTTGAGGATATAGCTGATGGGGGAGCGCCTTCGTTTCTGTCTCTTCAAACGGAGTTACTGTTCAACATGGCCGTGGATATCGAGTTCATAGCTAATCAACTTGAGGTTCCAGAGATAGTGGAGGATTCCGATGGAAATTTTTATCCTGGCGCTGGTGGAGTTGGCGTATTTACGGGCGGGACTGGAGAATCCGGAGAAGGTGAAGGTGTGGATTGCGACTTCTGCGTGGATCTGGAGTGTTGGGTTCTGGAGTAGTTGGTGGATCCTCGTAGCGCGTGTATTAAAGCGCCCCTGGATAACAGTCGGGCATACTATGTATTTTGCCGCGCACCCATATTACGGCCTTGGTAAACGTGATTACATAGATATATTGCGTCAGATTCGACTAAATGAGAGCTACGGTACCTGGGGCGCATGGTGGAGACAGTTCCTATGGTGGCCAATACGAAGCAAGCTGTAGAAAGGAAATCTATATGAGCAAGGAAGCACGTTTCTGGGTCGTAACTGATCTAGAGACGCTGGGGCTAAATCCCGAGAAGCATGACATCATTCAGATTGCGAGAGTCGTTATGGACGTGGCTTCTCGCTCGATTGTACCTCATTCCGAAATGGTCACATATGTTAAACCAAGTAGATGGAATAGCGCGGATCGTGAGGCCTTGGATACCCACAATATATCCTATGAGACCGCTATGGCCGGGAAGTTACTACCCGAGGCTCTGGGGTTGTGGTGTAGGGAGATTGACTGGTCTCAATCTGTTCTTGCTGCTTGGGGGATTGACTTTGAAACCCGCTTTTTGACCAAGGCATTTAAGGCAACTAACCGTATTATTCCATTTGATTATCGTACAATAGATATACGAACTTTGTGTCACGGTTTTCGTGCGGCTTTTGGCGCTACTGATTACCTTAGTTTGGCTGATATGTGTAAGGAACAGGATATTATGTTTGAGAAAGATCGCGGACATGATGCGCTTTATGACGCTCAGAAGACCGCTGAGGCTGCTAGGGCTATACTAGATGAGACGTGGCGCTTGGAATTGAACTATGTATAGGGGGATAACAGTTCTAGATTTAGTGAACGATTCGGATAAAATCGCAGCGGTGGAGGCTGTTAAGTTTCCGGAGGTAACTTCGTGGCGACTGATGTCTTCACACGTAAACCCAATGAGTGACTTCCTTTGGACTGCCAAGCCTCCAGGGACATGGGTGGCGTTGGTCCGCTACGAGGAGGAGTTGATTTCCACCAGTGCTAACATCCCTGTGGAGATTAACTTCGAGAAGATCTACAACATGCTTTCAATGCATGGCGCGGGCTTACTGGCCCGTACGGGAGAACTGGGACTAATAGCGGTGGCTGTATATCATCCAGAGAACGGAACGGTCCCACTAAACCCTGGGTTTACGGCGCATGTAATGTACGATATAACCAAGCTGGGACCAGAAGGTCTGGAAACACTGTCCGAGAAGGAACACGATTGGCCGGAGGGACTGGCAGAGCCCTGGGTACTGCACATGCAGTCAGCGCACCAATTAGACCAACAGGCCCATCGAGATACATACCTCAGTCAAGTGGGTGGACGTGGATTGTGGCTGTTGAAGCCAATTGCGGGTATAATGTATATATACGAGGTGTTATCTTGATGATATGGCAAGACTTGGTGTTCATGATAGGCAGCTTTAGCCTGGGAGCAGCGATGATACCAGCTATCTGGAAGCGACAGCCGCCCCCACTTATCACCTGTGTCATGACGGCCTTCTGGTTAGTTATGTTTGCAGGAGCATTCGCCTCGTTGAATTTGTGGTTAAGTACCCTTGGCGTTGGTATAACGGCTGTAATGTGGATTATATTGAGTGGTATAGCATTCTGGAAGGAAAGGATAACACATGGATAATAGTAACAAAGACCTGCTAGACGCGTCAGATGCGACAGAGAGCGACGTAACTGAGGAGGCTATAGTAGGTATACTGCAAGAGCTATTCCCCCATGGAGATAGCCTTTTCTTGGACCTAACCCTCAGCGAGTTAAAGGGGTACAGCGCCAAGAATTACGACTACGCAGCGGGGGGAGACGCTAACGGAAACTTCTTTAGGGTATCCTCTATATTGGGACTGTATCCGGGACTGAAGTTAAGCGACCCGAGAGTTGTGGCGTTCGTGTATCTGATGAAGCAGGTCGACAACGTGCTTTGGTCATTTAGTCGAGGCTTCGAGGGTAAGGTGGAGGATATTGATCCTCGCTTATTCGATGTAGGAGTGTATGTCAAAATTATTCGGATCCTGCATCAGCGCTTGAAGGAAAAGGAAAACCAGTCCGGGGAGTGGGGAGATCCACCTGTATCCGGGCGTCTTAGTTGTGCCAAGCCTAACTTGTCAAACGTGCCCCATTCTGAGGTAGATAGGCCGTGTGCGGAATGTATAGAAATACTAGATGCCGACCCAAGTTGGAGTTGTAATACATGCGGGTTTACTATGTTGGATATTCGTGAATATCTGGGAGATAGCGAGTGAAACTGTGTGCGATCATAGCCCGGGGAGACATCTTGGAAATCTCGGTCGTAGATGACAAGCATGGCTTTGGGGACCACGATGACCATTACCATCGCGAGGTATTGGTAGTAACAGAGTCTGTGTGTCCCGCTGGAAAGCCTAAAGAGAGAGACGAAGATGACTACCGTAGACCTGATTCAACGACTAGCTGAGGGAGAAACTCTTAAGTGCGCTATGCGAGGCTGCACAGTGCTTGGGATGTATTACCTGCGACGTGTGAACGCACGAGGGCGAGTGGTAGCGGGCACGTATTGTGACTACCATGACCGCCAAGCAGGCACACTTAATATGCGTAGGTGGGCCCGCGAGATTGATGGCCATTTAACTGTTTTGGCTGATGAGCAGGGGGAGTACGAGGCTGTACTGATTCTGGGTTAACGATTACATAACCTAGACGGTATGTTTACTTTGTTGAAAATAGTGTATATTGAATACATGGCCTCCTTACGAGGGCTTAGGTTGAAACTGTTCAGAGTACTCACCTAGGTCCCCAATATAAAGATAGAGATGTCGTCTAACGGAAGGACACCGATGTTAAATCGGAAATGTGTGGTTCAAATCCCACGATCTCTATTTATGTAAGTTGAGGAGCTTTCACAAAGAGAAAGGGGAATACATGAATTGTGAGTACGTACAGAGAATAGCAAAACGCTATACTGAGGGGCTGCTAACTGATGCAGAGGCGTGGAAGCAGTTTTATCTTCACATCCACGACTGTCCAGCGAGGATCTGTAGTGGAGTGTAGGGTTTGCGCGTCGCCCAACATATATCGAGTATCGAAAACGAGAGCAGCTTGTCATGACTGTGGAGCGCAATGGTTTTGCTGTGAGTGAGGGGAGAAACATGGATAAAGCAGAGCACGTTAAGTTTGACCCAGAGTTGTTCGAGGGAGACTTGGCCAACAAGTTCTTTTCCTCTTTGAACGCGGTAAGGTCATTCGCGGTTAAGGTTTTGATGCGGGAAGAGCCTTTGTCCAAGGCTGAGTTGGATGAGAAAAACCACGTACTTACGGAGTTCTTTAAGGTAGGGACGGAGTGCGAGTTTTCCCCACGTATTCTAACTGTATTCATTTTGAACCGATTAGAGGAACGAGAGGCCCGAACTCCGGATGCAGACTTGACGGGAGGATAAAGATGAAATTCAAACGAAAGAAGAATCACAACGGATGTAATGAAATCCGTTTGAGTGTAGGCCCGTTTGTGGTGGTGTTCAATCGACTGTTGACCAACTCAAAGCTGCATCCCCGTTTCGGGTTTTATCTCGGTATGAGATGGAAACAGTAAGGACGGAGCAAAACATGAATAACGATCGAAGGCAGAATATAGAAGATCAAATGGTCGAGCAGTATTATGGCATGAAGACCCACATACGAGACGTCGAAGGCTATTTGTCGTCATATGGGCAGGTACATCCTGAGTACGCGGGACCTGTTTGGTCAGTCGATGAGCAAAAGCGGGGCAACCCTACCCCACGGAGGGTAGACCTGCCCGCGGAGGAGTGTGGCTGTGCCTACGTATGAGTTCAAGTGTGATGTTGGCAAAGAGATGCACACGCTCAAGTTGTCTGTGGTCGGATACGTAAACCTCAAGGATTCTCCAGATGGCGTATTTTGCCTAGAACATAAGTCCAAGTGCAAAAGAGTGTTCAACACCTTCTCTTTTAGGATGTAAGGAGCAGTACATGAATATCGGAATCGATGTGGACGGTGTGTTGGGCGACCTTATAGGGGGCCTAATTATCGTTGCTAATGAGCGGCATGGGTTGGCCTTGACATCTGAAGATTATGATGACTGGGGTTTCTTTCAGGATAATTTTGAGTTCAGTACATCGCATGTATTGAATATGATGGATGAAGCTTGGGAACGGGGGCTAGTGGAATTGATCGAGCCCGGCTCGGCCAAATGGATACATGACCTAAAGTCCCAGGGCCACGACATCACCATCATAACGAGGCGCACCTACAAGTCTCACCCGGCGGTGACTGCGTGGTTGCATAAACAGGGGATAAAATACACCGTGCTGATCTTTAATGGCCCGGGTATTGAGAAGCTGGACTACCCTATAGACGTTTTGATTGACGATGCCCCCACTATCGCGGAGAAGGCGAAGAAGCATCCGGAAAAGTCCGTGTATCTTTTGGACAGGGTCTGGAACGCGCATGTAGATACGCATCAACCCCCGTTTAACGTTAGTCGAGTGAAGTCTCTAGAGCAGGCTCTGAAGTTTTTACGGAGGTTTAGTGGGAAATGACAATATTTGAAGGGTTTGGTGTCCTCCTTATGTTCCTGTTCGGAATATACGTCGGACAGGCTCTACGGTTTAGGCGAGAGGACAAACTAAGGAGAGAACGGGGTAAGTAATGTTGAAACTAGTTGGAATAGTGATAGCTGTATTGGCCATAGCTGTTGAAATTGGCATGGTGGTTCAAATAAACAATATGAACGAAACAGTGGATACCGTAAACAGCACCACCAACAAGATCGTTCAGGATTTGGGTGCTGTTGACGTACAGCTAACGACGATTGAAGCGCGACTAAACGTTTTAGATGGGGGCGAGGAAACGAATAAGGCTTGCTTGTTTGGAGTATGGGTGGTACCGTCGGAAACGTTTGTTATAGTTTACTTTGATGCAGGTAATCCAGGGGAGGCCGAGCAAATGTATCTATGTGGGGAGGGGTTAGGCCTTAAGCCAAGGTTGCCCGATGGGGCCACTCTACATAATCCAGAGGCCATATTCTTCATGCAGGAGTTTAACTAATGAAAGTAGCATCTTATCCTAAGATCTACAATGTGGGACATAGAGCCCTGGAGGGACTGTTTGGATCCGAGGTGGTTATTCAGGAGAAGGTGGACGGCTCACAGTTCAGCTTCGGGCTGTTGGACGAGGGTGGAGAGGGGAAACTGGATGACGTTCAACTAAGTGTTCATTCAAAAGGCCAGCAAATTGATATAGACGCTCCATCTAAAATGTTTGCGGCAGCAGTGGAATACGTCAAGCTCCTTGTGCCGGACCTTGAGTTGGGTGCAACGTATCGCTGTGAGTGGCTGAATAAGCCCAAGCATAACTCGCTGGCATATGAGAGAACCCCTTTTAATGGCTTGATGTTGTTCGACATCGAACGGCCCGGCCAGTATTATGAACGGAACCGTTTAGCCTTTGAGCTAGAGGCAGAGTCGTTAGGCATAGAGGCTGTGCCCGAACTGTTCCGGGGGATGGTTAACAGTATAGAGGAACTTAGAGAGTTCTTCGACAGGGATTCGGTGCTGGGCAACGTGAAGATCGAGGGAATGGTCATTAAGAACTACGACCTGTTTACCCCCGACAAAACGATTGCGTTGGGCAAGTGGGTATCGGAGGCGTTCAAAGAGACGCACCAAAAGGATTGGAAGAATCGCAATCCCAATACCAAGGACATAGTGTTCAACCTGACCGAGGAACTACGTACTGAGGCACGTTGGGCCAAGGCCGTGCAGCACCTCAATGAGCGGGACGAACTGGACCATTCTCCGAAAGACATTGGCGCGTTGCTTAGAGAGATTCAGACAGATGTGTTAGCTGAAGAGGGGGATCGGATCAAAGAGGTTCTGTTCAAACACTTTTGGAAGACCATCGCTCGAGGGATCACAAACCGGTTTCCCGAGTGGTATAAAGACCAATTGGCAGAAGCCGCGTTTGTGGATAACGGTCCCTGTGAGGAGTGCAAAGACGTACTAGACGCAGATGCAGATTGGGAATGTGTTTGTGGCTATGGGCTGTATGAAATCCAGTTGTGGCGGAAAGAAGGGCATGACTAGAGCATTGTACGTCGAGGTAGAGGGTGACCCCAAGAGTAAGGGTTCTATGTTGGGTTTTGTGGTGGGCAAAGGCAAATCCGCCCGTGCGATAGTTACCCATTCTCAGCAAAGCAAGGATTGGGAAGCTATCATCAGACAGCATCTGGGGGACGCACGGGCGTTAGATGGGCCAGTAAGTGTTGAGTTATGGTTTTTCTTAAAGCGTCCCAAATCCGTCAAGGATAGACCGTATCCCTCGGTTCCGCCGGATATAGACAAGTTAACGAGGGCGACGTTGGACGCCATTAAAGGAACCATTGAGGACGATAGTCGTGTGGTGGATTTAGATGTTCGCAAACGTTATGCAGAAGACTATGGAGTTGCCCCGGGGGTTATGATTTACGTTCAGGAAACCTTCGACGGGCGAATAGAGGAACGAAGTATTTTTGACTTAATTCGTAAGCAGAGATTGGAGGACGTTTGATGTTGGTTGTGGCTGCGATATTTCTCATTGCGTTGTGGTGGGAACTGCGAAAGCTGTCAAAGATGTTCGAGGAGAATAGTAAACCTAAGGTTACTGAACATATAGTTTACCTGGCACCTTTAAAGATGTACAAATCCCGAGATGTGTGATAATATAAATATGTAAGGGTAATTCAGGTCAACCAGGAGATTCAAGATGATAGACCACAACTTCGCCAACAGCATTAAGACTGGCAAGAGAATTACGGGCTTTGAAATCATACAGATATTGGAAGAGGGCGGAAGGCTAGTATCGGGACTTTCGGGCGCAACCATTGTCTTAACAAGCGGTGAAATGAGGAAGGTACACGGCGCAACCCTTAATAGCCTTCTCCGACAAGGGTCTATCAAGGCAAAAGAAATTAGGCTCGGCGCAGTAACAACCCATTACATTCTTACATAAGGTAGAGTAAATGATGACAGCAACAACGCGTGAGCACGAAATTGTTGTGACTCGAATATGGAGGGCATGGGCCTCTATGAAAACGGCTATTGCCCACTTAGAGGTTATCTCTGGAACACCGGACGAACATGCCCTTCCAGAAAACGCTGATTATGTAATTAACCAATTAAAAATCGCCCTAGACAGTATTCAAGACATAACGCCTGACTGTATCCACTCCGACGGGTACACGAAAGGCCAAGACTGCCCATACGGAATGACCTTATGACTTGGGAGCTCATAGATAGAGGCGTACTAATCGGTGAGCGAAGTGTAAGGGTTGCACGGTAAGATGTGGCCTTGCCAGAGTAGGTTCGAGTCCTGCCGCTCACTCCATAATAGGGGGTCGGTATGAAGTGTCAACATAGGGGGCAATGCGAAAATAATTGCTTGTGTAAATGTGATATGTGTATAGTCTCTATGGTGGCCCGAAAAACCGCTAAAGATATTAACGAAAAGGCCTTCAGGAGATTGGGGATCATATGAGAATACTGATTTGCGGAGATCGAAATTGGACAGACCGTGAGGCTATATGGGAGTATTTGGATTCCATACCCGCGGGCTCGGTGATCATCGAAGGGGATGCCCGAGGTGCCGATCGTATTGCCGGAGACATAGCAGCGGAAATGGGTTTCGAGGTTGAGGTTTACCCAGCGCAGTGGGACAGATACGGGCGTGCCGCGGGGCCCATTAGGAATACTCAGATGCTGGACGAGGGTAAGCCCGTTATAGTGGTCTACTGTCACGATGATTTGGACAATAGTAAGGGGACCAAGAATATGGTTACCCAGGCGACGAAGCTGGGATTGCTCTGTCGTAACGTAAGATGGAAGTAACGACAGGGTGTAGCGCAGTTGGTAGCGTGCCTGGTTTGGAACCAGGAGGTCGTAGGTTCGAGCCCTACCGCCCTGACCAAAACTTAAAGGAGCAGTCAGTGAGAATTGAAGAGTGGATCGAGAAAATGAACGAAACCGTCGGGGATATCGCCGATGGTTTTGTTAAGTTTGCGGCTCAAGATCAAATGCTTTTAGATAAGTTGCGGGAGATCATAGAGAATCAAAACAAGAACACAGTTGCGTTGGTTGCTCGCATAAAGACTTTGGAAAAGGCTAACAAGGAAGCAAGATGAGTTTTTATAGTCCTTGTCCGCTTTCCTGTTCTGTATGCTATGCAGCAGATGGAACACTAAAGCCTGGATCTGAGGCGAAGAAGATTGACAACTTTATTATTCAGTCTCAACAAGCAGAGAAGAGCAAAAGTGATCTATTTGCCATAGACTTTTCCCAAGTGGAGGAAAAGCTGATTACCCTAGATACGGCAGACGTAGTAGGAAAAGCGAATGCGTATAAAGAAATATATGGTGATGCTTTGCCTTTCAAAAGTGGGTTGTGTTATACTCCTGGATGTGCTGATCTATTCTGTAAAGGCTGTTCTTCAGAGCTCCCGCCGACTGATGAATTAGATTATGAAGAACTGTTCAACGGCTTGCCTTGGGAATAGCTGGGGTTTACTTATAGTAACTAGGGGAGTACAATAGAAGTAACTTTTCTAGTAGGTGAAATGATATGACAGAACAATCAAGATCGAGGAACCATATGGTAACCTCAGAAACCGTCGATAAGGAGGGACCCCCGGGGTCTCCGCCGACGCCCGGCCAAATTTGGAACCAGGAGACGCATCGTTGGATAAATCCCAAGGGAATCCCGGATGCGCCCGATATGAAGAGACTGTCACCCGGTGACTCTGCATTTAGGTTGCAACGATTGAGCACTAAGCTGAACGGAGAGTCGGTAGTAGCTGGTTTGGCGACTTTGGAAAAGGCGCTGGAGGGCTACGGCACTATCCCTATTGAGGCTATCAAAGGAGATTTGGGACGTATGGGCCACAGCGTTAAGCAGCTTCTAGCAATTGATCCGGACAGCCGTCGAGTGTTCTTCACTAACAAGTTGGATGAGCCCCTGTATGCGACGTACTCTCAGCACAACTGGGCCATCGAGCATGTGGGCTATCAAGCAGAGGTTGCCAAGGAGTATGATCCAGTGGATCTTGAGGCTGAGCCAAGGAGCACGGTAGTAACTACTCATTTGGAGGAAGATGTAGATGATACTCCGGGCTTTGTACCCGCGGGCAACCCCGGAACTTTCGCTGATGCTCGAGAGGATGAGTATGTTTCGGAAGCTCTGGACAAGTCTCTGAGCGTTGTGGAAGAGCTTATTTCAGAGATGGCGTTCTAGGAGTATAACGTGAATGAGACTTACCCAATTACGTTGGATAACTTAGAGGCGATTTACCTGTCTGACCAACTGTCCATGCACACGAATACGGTACCGCTGGGAGACAGAGAGGTAATTCATCCCTGGTTACAGTTAAAGATAGGCAGCGCCTTGCTGTATACCAAAGACCATGTAACCCAGAACTATGAAGTCGAGTTTACCGAGAAAGAGCTTTGGGCATTGGTAGAATATGCGAAAAGCTCTGTTCAAATGGGTTCGACGAAAGTGGGAACCAATCTTGCGGATAAATTTTATCGTACGTTGATAGGGATTTATGTTGTAGAGGCGAAAGCTAAAGGCCTCAAGCTATATAATGGACGAGAGCTAGAGAATACGAAGCTTTACACACAGCTAACAGATCTTGTAAACGGAATTGAGGATGACGATGGTAACAGACAATCCAACGAAAGTTAAACCGGAAACGCTGCCTGATGAGCGTAGGCATTACGACCCGTTACCCGCGCATTGTCCGGGCCAGACGATACGAACGGTAAGGCGCATACGGGAGATTTAGATGACTGAACTCGTAAGGGTTTGTCGCAGTATTTTGGAGCAGGCTAAAGAGGGCCAGGTTAATGACGCTGACGTTTTGTACGTATTGGGAGAGCTTTGGCCCGGGAGTTTTTCGATCATGTCCTATGAGAATATATCCGTAGCGGACTTGTTTCGCGCTATGAACGTACAGGGCTATTTAGGAAATGAAGATGCAACCGGCGCACGTGAGCGTGCAGCATTTGCATGGGTAGAGGCTGAGAACATATTTGAGGTTCGAGCGATATACAATAAATGGTTCTACATGCTGAAGGCAGGCACTGCCAACGACCAGTATCCAGACCCTACGGCGGATTATTATACTCCCGATGGTATAGAGATTACACAGGAACGCGCAGACGCATTTGTTGAGGCTATTGAAGATGACATGCTAAAAGAACGTGCGCGGTTTGGCCATCTGGGATACAACGAGGGCCCCGGTTTTATGCGCTTGGAAGGAACAACTCGAATAGCGTTCATGTTGGACTGCTGGACGGTAATGAAGCCGGTAACCCAGCTCAAGCGCGAAGCGTGGGTGCGGGTAAACGAGAAGCGTGAGACGATACCCCCAACGGATTGGTTCGCTCGAAGCTCTAGGAGAGTCTCGTGAAGGCGACCGACCTACTCAAGGAGCTGACTAAACTGTTTGGTGGTGAGTATCGCTTTATCAAGCAGTGGTGCAAGCTAATGGACTGTTGTCTCGGGACACCAGAGCACCACATTTACACGAATGGGGGCAAGTCCAGGCCCACTGGGTTACATCCGTTTTGTTGGGCCACTAGGCCACATCGACACACAGAAAGGACAGCGTAGATGAGTAGTCCGAGGACTGTACGGATAGGCGCAAACATCGCCGAACATGATTTGTATGTTAAGGCCAATACTGTCAAACGCATGTTGAGGAAAGGTAAGGCAGTACGCATTCAGATTATGTTCAAGGGTAGAGAGGCCGAGCATTCAGAGTTATCTCTGGCGAAGCTGAAGACGATCTGGGAAGAGATAGAGAACGTAGCGGTGATGAGCGTTAAGCCTACGATTCGAGGCCGTGAACTGTTTATGGAAGTGAGAAGTCTATGAAACTCTATGTAGCAGGGAAATATACGGATAGAGAACGTGTTTCTGAGATAATGCGTATCCTTGAAAAACAAGGTCACGAAATAGTTTTTGATTGGACAAAATCGTCTAATAATGATTTTAGAGAAGTAGCGCTTGAAGATTTGCGCGCTATAAAGGAAGCAGATGCGTTTTATTTAGTATATTCCAATGAACTACAGGGAGCATGGACTGAATTAGGCGCCGCTTTGGCCTATGGGCTCCCCTGCTATGTAACATACGAAGCAATACACAGTCATAATGTGTTTCTAAATCATCCCTTGATTCGTCCAGCATACGAAGTAACGGCGCTTCCATTTAATCAAAAAGCCGTGGAAAAATATTCTGCAATTGAAATGGAGGTACGCCCCAATGAACGAAAATAAACGGATCAAACGTTTAACGAGTTGGCAAGAGTCTGATACAGATGATATGCACTGGCCAACCCTTTTAATCACCGGCTTTGTGGTAGCTGTGGGAATGGCCTGTGCTTTTGCTTTGGGGGCCGGGTAATGAGACAATGCGCTATCGATGTTCAAGGAGACTGTGGACGACATGGCTGAATATTTTATACCTTTGATGATAGGATTGTTCCTGGGTGCGGCTATTGGGCTTTTCTCAGGGGTTTGGGTCAACAGTGGTAGAGAGAACGAAACTAAGGAGTTCAGGAAGTGGATGGTGCGTGAGGGCCACCTTATCCCGATGCTAGAGAGAGTCGGAGTCAGTGCTGATTCATGGAAGGAACTCAGAGAGATGGCAGATCGAGAGCGTAAGTCATATGAAGACAGTATAGCTTATGAAAGGACATCCAAATGACTGATGAACGAATTGCTGAACTGTACAAGATAATCAACACTCCCATACGAGTAGCCGATGAGATTATACATTCTCATGAGTCGGTTATATATGACCTAGCCAAGAAAGTGGAGACACAACGGGAAGCTATGGCCGAACTTATAGAATGGCTTGCATCTAAAAGGAATTCAAATGAACGAGCTTGAAGGTTATCTGACCAATCACTGTGGCGAGGAGTTAACCGCCAGTATGGTCTACCATATACATGAGTTGGTGAAAACGATGCTGGAGAACGCACGAGACGAGGGTAGAGATGAACAAAGTACGGGGAATTACCTTTTGCACGGGGGCCGACGTGAAGATCCTGGAGAATGGCAGCACTATTAAATGATGAACAGAGCGTACGTGAATATGAATTACAAAGTCGTTGGGAGATTTAAGTAATGTTAATGCCTCATTGTGATCCGTCAGTGTTGCACGCCCCGGGAAAATGCAAATATTGTGACAACTGTCCGAAGGGCCAGGAATATAGGCAGTTGGCCCGAATAAATTTTTCTGACGAGCATGATTCGAATAAAGCTCCTTGCCCGTCGACCTATTTTCGCAGTGAGGAGACTGTGAACTTGTGGGGAGGTAACAGAGTCCAGCCGGCGGAGGAGAAAGAGATTCGATGAATAGCAATAGTGCCTTAGATCGAATAAAAGTGACAGTAGAACAAGAGGCGTGGGTATTACAGTGTTTACGTGATTTTAATCCAGCAAATAGACAAGGTATCTAGAAGTACGGTGGGGGCTGCACAGCCTATGATTAATGGAGCGATTGATGGTGCTATGAACGGAGCGGCCATCGAGATTATACGGGAATTGGGATTAGAACCCATATTTGTTAATCTCACGTATCCGCAATACGGAGCTAACAACGGCTTAGATGTCACACATTTAATAGATAAGCCATGATAGTTAAGGAGAACTAAGTTCAAGGGAAATCTGAGTAATTGGAACAAGGTACAGAATGAACGACACATACGAACTAATACATGGAGAGGCCAGTGAGACGCTTAAGAGCTTATCTAGAGCGTCTATAGATGTTTGTGTGACAAGTCCCCCATACTGGAATGAAAGCACAGTCACACGAGGTGGCGATCTAGGTCGGGAAAGCAACGTATCTGCTTATGCAGCAAGGCTCGTAAACATCTTCTCTCATCTCAAGAACTCTCTGAAGAAGAGCGGGAGCTTTTGGCTGGTGCTGGGAGACGACTACCGCAACGGGTTGCATGGCGTTCCTAAGATTGTAACCGCCAAGTTGATAGAAGACGGGTGGAGGTTAGCTAAGGCCTACGCCTGGGACAAGAACCATCAGACGATCGAGCGAGCGTACACGTTGAATCCCGAAAACTCCAATGACTATGTGATTCAGTTCACCCTAGGAGATAGCTACTATGAGACAGGTGAGCCATTTACCAAGCTTTCTCTTATCGGAAGCAGCAAGCACTTCGAAACCAGCGATACACTAGCTTTCCCCATGGACCTGGTAAAGCCCTTGATTCGGGCTACCAGTCCAGCTAATGGTGTAGTTATTGATCCATTCGTGGGCACAGGAACCACCTTGATGGCCGCACGGGATCTAGGACGTACCAGTATAGGCATTGACCTAAGCAAGACAGAGTTGGAAATAGCTCGGCAAAGACTGAGCGGAGAACTAGCAATGACGTTGATTACCAAGGAAAAAGGCACTGGAACGTACATGAGCAATCTGGAAAAGGCTAACAGGTTAGCTGATAGAGGTATGTTCCTGTGGGGCAAGCTTCTAGCCAAGGAAACGGGTATCGAGAACCCGGATGCTGGCGACGAGGATGACAACTTTACCGCGCTTCCAGAGGTTCCGGCCGAGGAAAGCTATGCTAGTGACCAACGAGTTCTTGCAGCCCTAAAGCAGGTTAGCCATATGCTGGAGGAGGTTCTGAAGGATCCGGAGTTAGCTGGGCAACTAGAGGGCGAGGAAAAGGCTCGACTAACAGCTATCGCACAGTGGCTTAGTAGGGGACCGAAGAGTCCAATGCAACCGTCCCAGCCTCAGCCAGAACACCAACAGGGTATGAGTAGACCCCAGCCTGAGCAGCCCCGAACGAACCATTTTCCTGAGAAACTTCTAAAAGCAGGGGTGGACGTTAACCTAAGCGTTAAGGCGGTAATCAAGAATCCGAGTGGACATCTGCTGTTGAAGGACGCCTATAGTGACTGGTGGGATCTGCCGGGCGGACACGTACAAGATGGAGAGACGTTGGATAAAGCACTCATTAGGGAGATAGGGGAGGAAACAGGGCTTGAGGTTATGAAGGCCCACATGCGTTATGTGAAAGCGTTGAAGTTGGGCGGAGAGATCAAACCCGTTGTGATATATGATGTAATGGCTAAAGGCCGTGTACGTCTCTCTAAGGAGCATCTAGGCTATGTGTGGGCCAACGACAACGAAATCAACAACTTTAACCTGGGAGTATTCAAGCAGTTTTTCATCACAGATCCCGCAGTAGCGGCGGGTCGACCTGGGAGAGCACCCAATCCTGTTGACGTCATAGTTCAAGAGGAGGGCAGTGAGCTACAGGTGCAGAAAGGTCCGCCGGGACCCCCGCCGCATCCAGGATTACAGTGGAACGAACAGTCTCATAGGTGGGTAAATCCCGAGCATTCCAAATTGATTGGACAAATGAACCCCACTGAATTGCATGCCCAACACGCCAAGGTGGCCACGCTATATCATAATGAAATCCAGCCTGATAAAAGGGCTAGGCTACAGTCAGCGTTTCAGGACACACACGAGGCGCTTCAACGACAGGGGTTCAAGCAAAATGAGACGCACGAGCAGGCTCTAGCGGGAATGGATAAGGGCATGTTTTCAACAGCAACGGCTGATCGATCGTTCGAACCGCTGGGCAATATGCGGAAGGGTGCATTCGGCGACCTAGACTCTGCGTTGAAGGTTCTGCAAGAAGAGCATCCGAGCGCACATTCGGTTGAGCAGAAGGATGACGGCGACAAGGTAGTAGAGGATGATGAGGGAAATAGCTGGTACGTAACCGTTGACGGTATGGTCTACGAGTATTGGCATCCCAACGAGGCCGAGGGAGAGGTATAATGTCTCTATCTGGGGCCACTGGGGACGTGCATCTAACGGCTTGGGGCCCGCATGGTGCCGTATGGATACAGATGTGGGTAGCTGATGGCACAAGTAACATAGCACCTTCTGGCACGTCAGTTACGTGCGCGATCTGCGGAGTGGAACAGCATGACGAGTTATTGAAGTATAGTCTAGATGAGTTCGCCGACATATGGGAAGACCTAGCAGATAGATAGGAGAAGGTATGAGAATGTTGCTTCCGTTGTTACCAACCGGGGTATAATGTATACACAGCTAATAGAAAGTGGGTAAAAGATGAATTTCGGCACGGGGTTGGCTATAGGATTTTTCATCGGCATAGGTTGGATGGCCGCAGGGATATTACTCTTATGATTAGAGCTACGATAGAGGAACGAGTTAGGAACTGTTCTAAGTGTTTCGACCTCTTGAACTGTAGGACGAGTTACGGAGCGCCTCGACGAAACATCTTTGCGCTGTGTCTAGAGGTTCTGGTGGTGGGGATGTTTACTGGCCAGAGACTTAGATGGTTGCACACTCGAGAGGGCGCACAAAACTATGGTTCACAGGGAGGCCACAGTGACTAACTGGACGAACATTGATCAAATTGAAGTGAGTAAAGCCGATACCACTTATGCGGTTAGAATTAGGTGCATGGGACTAACTGCATACGGCAACACCTACAATGAGGCCGTAGAGAAGGTGCTGAGAATGAGACAGGCCTATCTCAACGTGAAAGAGGCCATCAATGGTTGAACAAGAGTATGGCGCAGATCTCGAGAAGTGCGACAGGCACTCGTATTACAACTGTCTACTGAGTCATTCCATGGGGAGGAAGATAATGGATAAAATGAAGGTTGTGACTGAAGGCAGCTATCCCCCTGCTTTGGAGCCCGGCCCCCATAACGATGTAGTTGAGGTAACAAATCTACCTCCACCACCTGTGATAACGTGTAACAAGGGAGTCTTCGACTGCACTATCAAACACCACGAGTCGATTGTGAATCCAGTGCATAGCAACCTAGCTCCTGGACAAGCTGTGGACAAGCCTACTTTTGCTGACTCGTTACTGGATAAGCTTTCCTCCAATGTTATCCTGATAAAGAAGGATATCAAAACTATCACAGGCCTCGTGCCTACTGATGTACAGGTAAAGCAAATAAAGAAGAAGGTTATGGATGGCTGTAATGTAAATACAGCGGCACATGTTGTGATGGGAAACGATCTTACTCTACCGAATGCTCTGCCCCTTGAGGAAGACACTAAAACGGAATTCGCCAAGATACTAGACGCTCTACCATGGGAGGAGCAGGTATAATGAATATAAGAAGCGTATTAGTTCCCTGGATCGTCAATGCGATAATTGATGGTTGGGTTATCATGAGCATAGCCGGGATCATCTGGCACAAGTACGGATATGGAGTGCCGATTGGTTACGTGAGCGCGACGCTTTTAGGTATACTAGTTAGAATCTTTGTTGTTACGTTAAGAGATACACACAAGTGTAAATGTGATATAGAAAGGATTGTGGCCACGAATGAGAGAGAGCACAATACATCAAGCAGTTGAAACATGACGCAGATATACCTACTATATGGGGAAGCCGGGAGAACAGTTTCGGAAACGGGTTTGGGAAACCCGCATGGACGATTTAACTGACGAGGAAACGACAGAGTACCAACTTCGTATAGCGCGTTGGAAACTAGAAAGGAACGATAATGGCTAGTCAGTATCAAGAGAACATGAATCAGGCATTCGAGGACGTTCGGCGAGAACTGCTTGGAGCCTTGGTGAAGAACGGACCATTTGGTTCACGCCACGAGGGTTACGCCATCATGCTGGAGGAAGTCGACGAGCTTTGGGACGAGATCAAGCAAGATGGGGAGTCGTCTAAGGTATACGCTGAGGCCATGCAGGTAGCAGCGATGGCTACCGAGATCATGGTGAACGAACTAGGGAGAATGCAGGAAGACGCCTTTCCGATAATGGATGGGTCTGCCGCCGCGCCATTAGAGGAGCATTCGTACTTGAACCATGCTCCCATTGTTGGGGCTCTACCCGAGAAGAAGGCAAGAGTAGGTCGCCCACTTTTAATGGGGTCGGAATGTCAATGTGAGAAGGGAACAGGACATGCCTGTATCGGAGGCCACACAAGCCTAGGAGAGGTATAGTGACTGATATACGCCAAGTCATTGAACAGGCGAAGGAATATTTAGCTTCTGACCACTGGCCTTATCCTGACCCAAATATGGCTAATTACGTTCTTCGAGATACACCGGAGGTTCAAGCTGCTGGACTATATGAGATGACATGGGCTGGACATAACGACGGCTCTCTTCACGAAAATGATGTCTTATATCTCATTGAATGTTTGGAAAAGTTCCTGGATACGCCTTCGGTATGATTAAGGAGGGATATAATGGAATTTGAAAAGGGTTGGTTTCTAAGGCAGTTGAGATCTGTTGAAGAGAATTCGAGTAGATGGAGTAACGACACGACTAGACTGAAGGAATCAAGAAATCAAGTACACTACCTGCGATTGGAAAAGTTCGCCCTTCAAACCCAACTACTGCAAGCAAACAAAGACATATTGACGTGGGCAAGTCATAATCGAAAGAGCCTTACTTCAGTGGAACGGGAGCTAGAGCAAGTAAATCGAGAACGTTTGGACTGGAAGCGATGGCTTGAACAGACTGAACAGCAGGTCACAGCACTACGCGAGGCGCTGGAAGGCGTTCGACAGTGGCGTGACTATCCAGGCTACGGCTTCTGTTGGTGCCCTACTTACAGTGGTGAGGAAGTTGATGAACATGAGGAGCCTTGCCGTGCCGCACACAAAGCTCTCGCCTCCACATCCGCACCTGCCCCAGAGACAAAGGAACGATGTTTCCAAATAGAGTGTGAGTGTTCTGCTTATCATCCTCTTGGGGGGCTCTGCTCAGTTTGTGGCAGGGATTACGAGAGCAACTGTGACCATTATGGGAAGAGCGTGCCACCAGCATACGGCGATGGCTATGAACAACATAAATTTCAGCGTGCCCTCACCAACGAGACAGAGGAAGCCTTACGAGCGGGTGTTAAGGCCGGTCAGGAAGCACGACAGCGTGGTGACGTTCAATCCTCGGAGGATGTGAAGTCGGAATTCACCAACGAGCCACTTGAGACGGGTACGGTGTGTCCATGCTTTGGAGAAGAGGTGCTCTGTATAGAATGCTGGGCCATACGGAAAGAAATTTTACGAGGCGGCATTCCTCAAACAAAGCATTCCCTCGAATGCACAACTGAGGGCTGCGTAGACGGCTGCATACAGGAAGGGGCAACGACGTGACAGACTATCTTGCGAACTTGGCCGCGAGGACAGTGGAGTGCCCCGATGCTTCAACACATCGGTGTCCTAGTTCTCATGATGAGCACGGTGCTGAAGCTAAATGCGTAACCTGTGAAGGTTCAGGCCGTGTGCTTGACCCTCGGTTTGAGGGGCTGCGAAGGAAGCATACACGACAAACTCACGGCATTAAGATGTCTATCTTACATGGTGACTGTTGGAAAACATGTGAGACAGTGGGCTGCCCAGGCTACACCGTCAACCGTGACCTCGAAGTGTTGTTGGAATGTACGGGTAAAGGAGTTTATTTGTATCCTAGTTTGTCGGGTGAAGGACGGCGTTGTGACTTACTAGGAACAGATATTGACATTACCACAGAGGCTACTTACCTAGAAGCCGCCGCCAAGGCAGTCTACGAGTGGCTGGAAGCAGAGAAGTAGGTGATGCCATGACAGTAGAGTTTGAAAAGGGCTGGTTTCTAAGGCAGTTGAGATCTGTCAAAGAGAATTCAAGTAGGTGGAGCAACATGACAACAGAGACGCCCGTTCGTGCGGATCCAACGACGCAACCATATACGGAGCCCATACGACGGTATCAACCCGACCCAGATCATTGTCCGGGACAGCGAGTACGTACCGTCAGACGCGTGAGACGAGTCATAGAGCCGTAAAGGAGAACACAATGACACAGAGTAGCATGCCGGAAGCAATGTATTGGAAGGCCATGTATCGGAGGGAGAGAGAGCGAAAAGCCACGAGATGCCTAGCTTCTTGGGCGACGGAGAGGAATGGAAGTGTTCTCGAGCATCTGTTGGCCTGTGGCGCAGAACCAGCCGTAGGGTGGCGAAGGCCGAGGACCGAGTAAAACAGTTGGAGTATTGGCGTCAGCTGGATACGAAGCGAGTCAAGCGCCTGATGGTAGAGCTGACGCAGGAGCGCGAGGGCCACAGCATGTCGAGGTTATTCAATGAGGTGTATGAGGCAAAGGGCGTCGACGAGGATCAGACGTTAGAGGACTTGGTCAATGAGATCAAGCGGCTGGAGGACGAGGCGGTGGTTGCGGGTGTGAACGAGCAGATACTCGCTACTATACAGGACAAGGATCAATGCAGGTACAGGCTGAAGTATGACGGCGGGATATTTTGGTGCTTGCTGGACGAAGGCCATAAAAACGACGAACATAAGTATGACCTACCAGTGCATATAGAATTGCCGGTTACGTTCGAGACGTTTATCGAAGGAGAAACAGATGATTAGAGAACTAGCAAAGAAGGTTGACGCGGGGTTCAAGGTAGGTAGGGTTCACGAGGGCGAGAGCTTGGAGGACGCGCTGTTCAGGGGTGGATCAGATGACGGTTTTTGGGGTGCTCGGTTCAGATTGGATCTCATACTGGACAAGGACGACTTTGTCAAAGATGAGTTGGCCGATGAGCACGGCGATATAGACGAGGAGAACGTGCGGGAGCTTGCAATGATTAGGTTTACGCTGTCTCCGGCAGAGATGGTTACGTTGGGAGAGCTGGACGAGATACTGACGCTGTTAGGCGAATAAGGAGCAGCAATGGAGATGAAGACGCCAAATACCGAGTGCGAGTTTAAAACTGACGAGCACTTGCTCAAGATCAGGCGCGGCAACAGCGAGTTCGATTACTCGTGGGAGCTGTACAGTAGCGACGTGGTGTTCGACAATGGCGCACGGGTGTCGGGGGAGCACTTCGTCGGCGGCGGAAGTCCCTCGTTCGATGGCTGTATAAAGGTGGCCGAAGACTGGGGTTTCGGCATAAGCTTCCATACGCCGGTCATGCGACACGGTTTGCCTGGGCCCAGGAACGTCACGGGGAGCGGTGAATGATACACATACCGATTGGCAGCAGGTGGCCGTACCCGAAGAAGATGTTGAGCATAGGACTTGAGTTCAAACCGCAGGACCTTTGGGTGGGGGCGTTTTGGAAGCGCGGCGATAAGGCGACCGGCAGTTGGCAGAATGTGAACGTGTGGGTCTGTTTGGTGCCAGCGCTACCGATTCACGTAACGTATGAATGGAGCGTGTTATGAGCGAGCGTATCGAAATCCTTAAGGTCCTGGTGGGTAGCCGAGCCAATGGACTATCTCGTGAAGACAGTGATTACGACTATAGGGCAGTGTATGTAACACCGACAAGTGAACTGCTATCCTTAGGAACCGGTAAATACAAGGCCTCAGCGTGGGTAGAGGGTAAGAACGAAGACAATACCTCCTACGAGCTGGGCCATTTTTTGCATTTAGCGACCAAATCTAATGCCAACATTCTGGAGATGTTTGTAGCTCCGTTGAAGGGTAGTAACGAGATCGGCGATGAACTTAGAGACCTGTTTGATAGCGTGTGGAGCACGGAGGGGGTTCGCAATGCCTTCGTGGGCTACAGCTTAAACCAGCGCAAGAAGTTCCTAGATGACAAGGATGGCCGCGCTTGGAAGTATGCGGTGGCGTACATACGAACCCTGCTACAGGGCATCGAGTTGATTGAAACAGGTACAATGTCTATAGTGGTGCCCGACGAATGGCTCGAGGACCTGCAAAACGTACGGGACGGTAAATACACTCGAGGAGCAGTGGTTGATCTGGCGGAGGCGCTACGAGAAGAGTTGGACGAGGCCTACGAGAGGGCAGAGGCGTTTGAGCGACTACAGGAGCCCGACGTAGAGAAGGTCAACGAGTTCCTATTGAAAGTACGAAAGGAGAACTGGTGATGACCAAAGAGACCAAGATCCAGAAGGATAAGCGGCTCCAGGTAGGCTTATATGAGCCCGACACAATCAGGGACGTGCGTAAGGAGTACGAGTATATCAAGGACAGGCTTCCACCTATGTGGACCGCCGTATTTACTGTGAATTTCGACGCCAAGCTATGTATTATTACGTTGAAGAACGGCAGTAACAGGATGATGAAACGTATATACCGTGACGATATATGGGAGTACGATGGATATTACGACAAATCGGTCTACACCAAGCATGTGAAGTGGGCCTGGAAGAGGTTTCAGAAGGAGGGTTGTTAACTCGAGTCCCCGGGGTATAATGTAGTTACGTGGGGGCGTCGGGGAAGAGTTAGCGTACAGTCGGGTAGCCAAAAGCGGGCGTGTCTGGCCACCATACCAGTTGCACAAGTGGTTCAAGTCCATTTTGTACTTGCTAACTAACGTGGGTTCAACTCCCACCGCCTCCACCAAGGACTTATGGACGAGGAAGAGCCCAACATGTATGGATGCATGTTATTGAAAGCTGGCAAGAAGGCTACTACGACGAGAGCATATAGCGGTCTTCCTACTGTTCGTGGGATGGGAGCTGAGCAAGCTGTCAAAGACGTTCGAAGAGAATAGTAAACCTAAGGTTACTGAACATATAGTTTACCTGGCACCTTTAAAGATGTACAAATCCCGAGATGTGTGATAATATCTAAATGTAGGGAAAGTACATGAAAAGGGATACAACTAATGAAAACGTATATGAGGGTGAGCACAAAGGATTATACAGGGCGACGACGCAGACTGATATTGCTGGTTACCAAGGACTCGGATAGATGGCTGGCGGGTTGGAAAGCGGATAAGAACGGAGACCGGACGGACGACTTCCACCTCATAGATAAGTCGGCCATAACCAAGCGCACAATGTTGGTTATGAACAACCATTACGGGGAACTGGAGGAGGCCCAATAAACATGGAGATGAGGTATAATGAATACAGAGGTATCGTCTAGTGGTAGGGCTCTGGCTTCCAAACCCAGAAGCGGGGGTTCGATTCCTCCTACCTCTGCCATGCGTTCGTAGCTCAGTGGATTAGAGCACCTGGTTTCGACCCAGGGTGTCGCAGGTTCAAGTCCTGCCGAGCGCACCACCCTAGGGTAGCTCAGTTGGTAAGAGCATCCGCCTGTTAAGCGGGGGGTCGCAGGTTCGAGTCCTGCCCCTGGGGCCAAAAATGAAAGGAGTAATGCGATGAAAATTGAACTACTACGCTATAGGATGAGCCCAAATTGGTGCAACTGTTCGCAGTGCTGGCCGTCTTGCCCAGATAGTGCTGACCCAGACTTTGCTGGGATGTGCAGTTCTTGTGCGTACCCTCCCACGAGCCATACGGATAGTCGTAAGAGAGAAGGACAGAAGAAATGAAAGGGCAATGCGACCTGTTGTGTAGAGATTATTGTGAGCATGAATTAGGAGACAAGGAGAAACAGATGGTAGAGATTACTCCCACGGAACGCACGTCGGCTTCTAGCCAACTGCGTATAGAAAGCAGAACAACAGTCAAAGAATTAGTGGACGCCTTGAACAGTGTGCCGCAATCTTGGAATCTGAGGAATATAGTGGGGTACGATGAAATGCCGGTGTTCTTAAGGTTCCACGAGCCTGTTGGAGGAGCATAGCATGACATACACCACCGAGTTAACCGGAGTGAAAAACTGGGCAAGCATACTCGATGACAATACGGCCCGACAGGCTGAGATGCTGGCGCGTTGCCCCGTAGTCTGGGGAGACGTGGCGTTGATGCCCGACGCTCACCTCGGCAAGGGCGCAACTGTTGGCTCCGTTATAGCAACCAAGGACGCCATCATTCCCGCTGCGGTTGGTGTAGATATAGGCTGTGGGGTAATAGCTACCCGTACGGACCTGAGGCGGGAGGACTTACCACCGGACTTGTCATTTGTGCACAATGCTATAGCTGAGGCTGTCCCGTCCGGAGTAGGACGCCGACGAGAAGAGCCCCACGTGAGAGCAGCAGCGTGGATGAACGACAGTAAAACCTTAAAGAACGTTTTCTCTGTGTTTCCGGATTCCCGAGACTACGCATCGGCATACGAACGGGCTAGTTTGCAACTGGGTACGCTGGGCTCGGGCAACCATTTCCTGGAAATTAGCTTGGACGAAGATGGTTGGGTATGGATAGTTATCCACTCGGGCTCCCGGGGAATTGGTAATAAGTTGGCGACTGTATACATTGACATCGCTAAGGCTGAGATGCAGAAAAAGGGAATTGGGCTGGAGGACAAGGATCTGTCCTATCTCGTGAGCGGCACAGAGAGCTTTCAGGAATACATGAAGGTGGTATTCTGGGGACAGGAGTACGCCTACACCAATAGGGCCATAATGATGACTTCCGCAATGGTGGCGCTGGGTAGGTTTACTGTTCCCATAGGTATCGAGGAGACTATCAACTGCCATCACAACTTTATCAGCATTGAGAGCCATTTTGATGAGACGCTGTACATAACCCGGAAGGGAGCTATACGCGCGAACTCGGGAGAGTTGGGTATAATCCCAGGGAGCATGGCCACATCGACGTACATAGTTAGAGGGCTGGGCAATCCAGATAGTTACAACTCTAGTCCACACGGGGCAGGTCGAACACACAGTCGAGGAGCAGCTAAGAGAGCGTTCAACATAGACTCACTGCGGGAATGGATGGGGGATCGAGCCTGGAACGACTACAAGCCCAAACAGTTGCTAGACGAGCATCCCGAGGCGTACAAGGACATAGAGCAAGTGATGGCAGACAGTGCGGACCTGGTCGAGCCCGTCGTAAAGTTGACCTCCATCCTTAATTACAAGGGAGTATAGCATGAAGCTTGAGAAGATGGTTCTACTTGCCGGTACGGCGATAGTGCTTGTGTGGATAATGGCCCGCTGTGCGGTAACCGTGTTAACATGACACCACAAGCGAAGCAATGGGAGTTGATACACGAAATAGCACTGATGCTATGGGCGCTATCCAAGGCCTCCGCTAGGATTGAGTCCCTGTTAGGTGTATCCCTACAAAAAGCTGATCTTAAGGAAATCGACAACGCCCTAATCCACAAGCTGGTAAACTTGGAGTACAGGCCTTGTGCTTGTAGTGGGGAGCACGCAGTATGATTATGAAATGTACTTGCCCGCACGTGAGTCAAGACAGGTTACACGGCAAGGGTAATAGGGTTTTCGCCGGCCCAACAAAAGACAATATGTATCGATGCACGATCTGTTCGAAGACCAAAGGTACAGGAGGATAAGAATGAATTTTCGCCGGTTTTCATTTGAACAAGTTGAAAGGGAATGCGACAAGCGCAAGACGATAATTGGGTACTCTCGCAAGCTACGTCCCCGAATTAAAGGTGGGGAAACCCAATTTTTTCAAACTATACTGAACTTTCCACATCATAGAGGCGTAATTAGAATTTACGTCGCTGAAAAGAAGGCATTGAGTTTGCTATCTCGGGCCGAACAGATACCTGCCAAGATAGGTGGGATCGAAACGGATGTGGTCGCCATCGGAGAGGTAAATGCCTTAACATCTCCGCCTCCAGGGCCTGGAACGGGCCGTCTGTCCAGTTTGATGGTAGGGTGTTCCATTGGCCATAAAGATATTACCGCGGGGTCAATGGGACGCATAGTTTTGAAGGACGGGGAGCCTCGGATTCTGTCGAACAACCATGTGCTGGCCAACGTCAATCAGGGTATCCCCGGAGATAAGATCTATCAGCCCGGACCCCTGGATGTACGAGAGGGGATTGGTGTTGAACTTAGTGAGGTTTATGAATGTGGGGTTCTAGATGAGTTCGTTCCCATTGTCGCCAAGGGCAATTTAGTTGATGCAGCGTTGGCTATTCCTACCAAACGTTCATGGTTTTCGCGAACAACCGTTGGAGGTAGCTCATTATCTCCGCTAACAGACATCGAAGAGCCTGAGATTGGGGCCATTTGTGAAAAGCATGGCCGCACTACGGGCCGGACCAGCTTGAAACTGTTGGATGATGCAGCAGTAATTCAAGTAGGTTTTGGGCCCGACGACGTGCGGGAGTTCGTCGATCAGTTGATGTTTCAAGCCGCCGATGGCAACGGTGCGGGAATTGCAGGTGGGGACTCGGGGTCTCTGGTGTATCGCTCGGGCAGCGACGGAATGGTTAGAAATGTCGGGCTGATCTTTGCAGGAAGCAGCACGGTAGCGTTGGCCAACAAGATGGCTAATGTCGTAGCTGCGTTCAGTTCACCCCTAAGTTTAGATACCCCGTTCTTTGGGGAAGCAGTAGGAGACGGAGAAGAAGAGATGTTGTATGAAGGTGTTAGAGTAGTTAAGACGATCGTAATTGATCCAAAATCGCGTCGGGCTAGTGAACTACGTGTGTTTATTCCCGAGCGTGTCGAGGCGGGTAGTGTTTTTGACGTATCTGGTAATTTGCTTGATGCCGTGGACGGGACACCGTTGGCCAATCGTTTCATAGTTGTTAACGGCTTATCGGCTACCACAAACGACAGGGGGCAGTTTTTAATTAGGTTAACGGCCCCTACAGGTGTTGACCTATGGGATATTGTAGCCGAGTTCGCTGGAGATTAACATCCGCGGTATAATGTATATAGGATAGTATTTGGGAGATACTAGTCTTGTGGGGGTATGCCTAGATGACGTGCTCCCACCCTGTATAACGAAGGAGCATGAAATGACACCAATAGACACAGCACTTCTAATAGCAGTTAACTATCCACACGTGGATCGAATCAGCAGCGTACAGCACGTGACTCCGGAAGCTGCGAAAATACCGACCTATAGGATCCAGGTGGGTAACGAGAGTAGGGCGCAAATCGAACCTATGATATGGCTGGGTATTCGGGACCAAAACGACAAAGAAGAGATCTGGATGCACGGATCAATAACACAGATGACTGAGCTACGCGACGCCATTACGTACTTGATAGAAAAGAATACGAAACAGCCGGTAGAGGAAGAGCATTACGATCTAGATAACCTGTTTGTATAGGAGACGAAAATGTTCGTAAATGAACTCATACATAAACTAGAGGAAATTAGAGACCAGAATAGGAATGGGGGCAGTTTTCGTGTTTATGTAGGTTCGAAACATGAACATGTATTTACGCCAAACCACTTCTGTGTGGTATGTGGAGCAACTAATGGATAAAAGGAGATACCGAGGATGAGAATATGGCCTTTTCATAGACACAAATGGCAGGCCTGTCATTTAGATCTAGTACATACAGAGTGTATTTGGATTTGTCGGGCTAACCCACATGTTCACTATAAGTATCGGCCGTACAAGTAGTCCGGTTTACCTATAACACCATATTTGATAGACTTACCTGGAGGTAAGCAATGAGAAATGAAGGTAATTCATAAGCAAAGCGACCAGGAAATAGCAACGGAACAAGCTATAGAGAGGGGATTCGACCCAGACACCATTGAGGGTGCACTACAGATAGGTCGAAACCTCGCTGCCATAAACGAGCAGGTGTCCAGGGCCTCCGCCCATGGAGATGGGAAAGGGGCTTTTGCGGCACCTCTTTCGACTGTTGACTCTGGGACTACTAGACGAGTACGTAATAAGGGGGGCGCAGACTGGGGCCCTCGAGATGTACAGCAACGGCGCACACGATTCGTCGGCAGTGATGATGTTATAGGAGATGCCTCCGATGTAGAGGAGCCCAACCCAGCATACCAGGAGGAGATCGGGGTGCTGAAAGACAACATACCTGCTGCGTACGGGACCCCGCTTCCCTCAGAGCATGGCGGAGAGTACCTGTCTGACGACGAGATATACGAAGAGGAGACCGAAGACAAGGCTAACACACGCTGGGACACCCATCTGTCCCCCAACGATCGGCCATCGTTAACCCGCATGTTCGTGAATCTACTCAAAGCCATGCCACTAGAGGGCGCCATGACCTCGGTGATGCAGAGGGCCTTAAGGGATGGGTGGGATCTTGCACGCGCCCAGGGACTAGAGGACCTGGTGAACAAACCGACGTTCTGGACCGGCTTCGAGAAATTGATGAAGGAACCCATGGAGTTCTACGCAAGACGAGCTATTGTACGAGCAGCCAGCAGGCATAAGCAACTCGGGGTTAAACCGACGGATATAGCAGACATAGCGGATAAGGCCGCCAAGAAGTTTACGAGACAATGGTACAGTCATATCCGCAACGCAACGGCGGGCAAAATGTACGACTTAAAGGACGTTAAGGAGCCGGAGCTATCTCAGCGGGCTTTTACGTTGTTCAATCGAGATCGAGCCGAACGCATAGCAGCCAACGAGGCCAGCAAGCTCAACGACATCGGTAACCTATTAGTGTATCAAGTAGCGGGAATTGACGAGGAGTTTTGGAGCACCGAGAAGGACGCCAAGGTAGACGACATATGTAAGCGACTTAGCGGTAGGCGCTTCAAGATGGGAGAAGGGCCACGTCCGATAACAGATACACATCTGGGATGTAGGTGCGAGCGATTGCCTATATTGCAGGTGAGCAAGGCAGTTCAACAGGAAGCCGTAGGGCCAAACGCGGGTAAAGGGGAAGTCATATTCGGCGAGGACCCAGACCCCGAGATGGCCGCGCACGATATGGCAGGCAAGGGAGCCAACGACTGGATTAAGACAATACACAAGCAAGGTCCGCCGGGACCTCCTCCAAGGCCTGGATTAGAATGGCATGCTGAAACTAGCAGGTGGCGCAGACGGCAAATAGAGCATCCCTCATTTGGTGGAGAAATGGTAATTCACCGAAGTCCGACTACGGCGAACCATACATACAATGAACTACTGAAAGAAACTGGGGATACAATAACACACGATGAGCAAGCTGCGTTAAACACGTACTCAGGATCTTTGTTCGAGGAGATAAACGATGAGTTGAGGAGCGGAGGAAAACCAGAGGATGTAGCTATACTTGATGCCGCCGTGTCAAAACGAGAGCTTCCCGAACCTATGTTGGTTTTCCGGGGCGGAATGGATCTAGAGGACATGGTGAATGGTGAGGTAATAAGCGATCCTGGATTTACCAGCACCTCGTTACTGGCGCAGACGGCTCGAGAGTTCGGCACGTCAATACAGATATTGTTGCCAAAGGGGACCAAGTTTGGATTGGGTCATCCTAATGAATATGAGCTAATTCTACCACGTAACGCCAAGTTTAAGGTGAAGCAGATAAGTGGTGTAACAGTATTGGAACATGTTTCCGCGAATACCAAGGTGGACAAGGATTACTATCAAGAGGACGAAATGATTGATGAACTAGATGATCAGGAAGAGATAGACAAGCACACCACTGCTTCTAACGTAAATTCGGGCCACGCCTATGAGCGTATGAGGGTTATTAACAGGGTATCTGAAGGTATCTCACATCAGGCAGAGGGCGGGAGAGAGAGACCTTTTGGTCATGACGACGGAAATCCTCCAATGGAGAAGGAAGGAGACGGCGGTAGGGGAATAGCGGGGCCTGGGGACAGCATGGTAGGCTCGGATGTGCACACGCCAGTAGGTGGAAGCGCGCGGAGGATTCAACGAAAAAACGAAAAAACGAGTCCCAGAGAACTACGTATAGTAAAAGCAGTCGAAGCTCCGGCGCAATACGACATGCAGGTGTTATCCAAGCAGTACACGGGTAAGGCCCGAGAAAATCGTTTTGTGGTGGCGGGTTACGCCTCGCCCGTGATGATTGATCTTGAGGGGCATCGCATCGGGCATAAGACCTTAGCGGATGACTTACCCCGTTTTTTGGCCGAGGATGGACGTTATGCAAATGTAAATATAATGCATTGTTTGGTCCCCGAAACCGGGGTATTGATTAAGAGAGGAGGACCCGGAGAATACAAAACTTTTAAGAGAATTGATGAAATTGAGGAAGGTGACAGCGTTTATACACATAAAGGACGAAAACAAACGGTAAACAAAGTGGCCAAGTTTTGGAAGAATGAAGAGCTTATTAAGTTGAGGCTATCAAATGGTGTAACAATACAGATTACCAAAGATCATAAGGTATTGACCACAGCGGGTTGGATCGAAGCGGGTCAGCTTACAGTGCAACACGTCTTGATGCATGCTCGACCGCGTGGGCCGCAAAGTACAGAAACGAAAGAAAAGATTAGGAAAGCCCATGTGGGTCGAAAACATTGGTGGAAGCCGGGGCCAAATAAAGTTACGTCGGGAGAAGCAGCACGAATTACCGCTGAGCAACGTCGTGGAAAGACGTGGGCCGAGGTATATGGGGAGGAAAAAGCGGCCGCTAAGAGTGAGAAACATAAACAATGGCGGGGAGAGAAACACCCCAATTGGCGTGGTGGCCGTAGCGGTGGAGAGTATAATTGGAGTTTTTATAAAACTCGTCGAGAGATATTGAAGCGTGATGGCCATGCATGTGTACGTTGTGGAATTACAAATGGAGAGGTACTACAAAATAACAACTATCATTCTGGACTACATGTCGACCACATAAACAATGTTAAAAGCGACGATAGACTGGAGAATTTACAGGCTCTTTGTCCATCGTGCCATTCTAAGAAAACTCGATCCGACGATAAGTTGATTCGTGAGATGGTTTTGGCCAACGGAGTAAAGATTCTTGATGTCCAACGTGTTCTATATAAGGGGTGGACCTATTGTCTCAATATCGATGAGGATCATTCCTATGTGGGCAACGGAATAGTGTATCACAATACCAATGTAACGGTAGGTAAAATTTTACCCGAGTTTACGGCCCCCGACGGTAAAATATATAAGACCAAGGTAGATGACGTGGGGTTATTTGTAATTGCCGAGGTCCGCACAGACGAAGCTGCGCCGGAAGTTTGTAAGCAGGTCATAGACGATATAGAATCGGGTAAATTGAAGAGTTTCAGTATTAGTGGCAATGCCTCTAATCCACAGTGGATATGTGAGGGAGATAAATGTTTTTTTGATATAGGCCAACTTCAGCTACTTGAGATAACTCTATGCGAAGAGGGGGTAAATCAAGATGCCAAGTTCGATATCATTGCCAAGGCTCTGAAGGCCGGAACATACTTTGGATTGCCCCTTATCCAACGTAAGCAGAGTCGAGTCAGAACGACTAGGTGACACGGAGGGCAAAGAAAAGGCCCCTATGCTTAGATACATAGGGGCCCAGAAATGCAAGCCCCGTAATATGATAAGGGCTGTCGATGATCTAAAGTGGATAACTGTCGTTGCCCCGCGCTTGCGCTTTTCGCCATCCGCGGGTACTGATATCTGGCGGGAATGCAAAGCCCTTGATGCCATTCTTCTGCTTCTCCAGATGTTCAAGCGCCTTTATGAGACTGTACTCCGAGCGCTCGATGATTTCCTTGGAGTTGGCGATCCGGTCCTCGAGTCGAGTGACACATTGACGATAGTCGTGGCCCTCGTCTTGTGTGTAACTAACTCCGCACAGAGAGCACAGGAATTTTCTGTTTCTATTAAACGTGTCATTGCTCATTTTCTAACTCCTTTGGTGAACTTTTCCTTGCACGGCGGACATATGCCGTGGGTTTCTCCCTTGTTGTCTAGGGGCTCCTTTACGCCCATGTCCTTGTTGCACCAGGCGCATACACGTTTCATCGGAATGATACTCCCCTTAGAGCGATTCGCATGAGACCCAGGAATACCGCAGAGCCCAGGAGTAGTACCACGTATACCCCTTCGGGTGCCGCCTGGAAAAACGTGAACAGGGGATAGGCGGACATTAGAACCAGTCGTTGTATCATGTCAAACCCCAAAATGATTAGGAGTTCGAGGACCATTAGGTGAGTAAGGACCTCGATGCTCCGTAGCACTACGTTCCGCATTGAATCAGTAGGGCGAACATGCCCATTGAGCCTAGGAAGGCGAAGAAGGTGTTTTTCAGTTTGTTATCCATATTACGCTCCAAACTCGTCGACTTCATGTTCTACTCCCATATCTGATTGGGGTTTGGTCTTGGTAACTATCCAGCTACCAAGACGGTTTTTAACCATTTCTTTGTTATGTTCGGTGCGTAGGTGCTTCTGCGCAGCCTTCCAGATTCGCTTTCCAAACTCGCGGTCGATTTCACGAGGCCCGTTGACTACTCCCCCATTAGGGGATTCTCCGAAGAAGGCGATACGCTTGCCACTTACATAACAGTACGAACATACCGTTGACATCAAGCAACCCGCCCTACTGGCCCGCACTCGTTTGTAGTAATTGATTTTCATCTGTGTAACTCCCTTGTATTTTCCTTACATACTCATATTACTACATCTAGCAACCAATAGCAATACAGTTTAGGTTATCGATATAATAACCGGAGGTTAACAGTGATCAAGTGGGGATTCACAGACCAGTGGATGAGCAAGGTGAAGGTTCGTAACGTAATCAGCATTTGGCTGCTGACGTTTGGAAGCAGTAAATGGGGCTTGGCTATCGTGCGTGTTGACGAAAGCGGGGAGGAACAGCAACCAACGCGGTAAAAACCGTGTTTTACGTATTTACGTATAACCAAATAGATAGTAATATATAACTACAGATTATAAATAGCCCCTCTGGACGGGGTATGGAGGAAACCAATGCCTGAGAACGAGAAAACCATTACGCTGGAAACTGTCCACGATTCGTTGCGACAGCTTACAGGCCACGTCCTGAACATGGCAAAGGATGTCTACAAGGAAGCGGATTACCCGGAGGATATGCCCCGAGAGGAAGAGGATTTGCCCGACATCGAGAAGAACGGTCCCAATAGCGATATGGACGCCATCAATGGTAATGACGACATGATGCCCTATGACAACGAGGACGAGGACATGTATCTCGCCCGGATGCGTAAGAGCTTTAGAACTAAGAAGGGTTACGCCGATGCTGCCGAGCAGGCCTCTTCGGAGGAAGACTCTAAGTGGGACGAGAAGGACACTGCAATCGAGGGCAATGAACCCTCTCCCGCTGGCGACCAAGCCGGAGACAAGGACGAAGAGACTTTTGGACCTGGCGGAATGTCCTACAGCGCAATGCTGAAGCAGATTGCCAAGCTGTCCAAGGTAGTTGAGGGTTTGTCTGGCTCTCAGGTTATTGCCAAGGGTGTTGTTCCTGCTAGCGGCGGTGAGACTCGGATCCCTAACGGGGCCCAGCCTCAGTTGACCCGTGAGATGCAGGAAGCTGCAAAGGGCAAGTCATTTAAGGAACTTAATCGATTTAGGACGCAGGTTGGGGATCTCTCCGACCGAATTTTCTAAATAAACGAGAACACAAGAGAGGTATATGAGATTATGACTCAGGACAGTTTGTACAACACAGGTTCCTATGCCGCCAACACGAGTAAGAGCATAGGCTTTCAGCCAGCAACTCTGGCAGATTGGCTGGCGACTACACCGGGCAGTCAACGCACCGCCCAGTACGGATACTTTGGTCCTGGCGCTCTCTTGCGTAAGGATATCACTGGCGCGGGCGACACGCTAGTTCAGTCGGACTTCTTCACCAACACCTTCGGTGCTAAGGTGTGGGATTCCCTGAACAGCCAAACCCGATTTTTCAATCTGTTGAGGAAGGTGGCCTGGGGCCCTACTACAGGTTGGAGGATCCGTTCCGGACGAAACGCCTCTACCCAGGGCGTGGGTGAAACCTCAGCACTTCCTACGATTGACTCCCCGGACCTGCAAACGGTTCAGGTACAGCCTTCGTTTATAGTAACCTCCATGGGCGTCTCCGCTCTAGCCCAGTTCCTCGCTACCCTTGAGGGCGGTCTTGGGGACGCGTTGGCAGTTGAGCAGGAGTCTTCCGAAGTCGACCATCTGAAGAACCTCAACCAGCAACTCCTTTATCCAGCCGCCCAACGGGTAATCACGGACAACGGTGCTGCTTCCTTCGATGTGGGCACTGGTGGTGGAGCGTATATCGGAATCGGAGACGTTTTTCACTCCACGGCCAACTCGGGGGCTAACGAGGCCACGGGTATTTTCACCACGGTAACCTCCATTTCAGGTGATACCATTACGGCAACCGCTACCTCCGGCGGAGATCCAGATGCAGATGCCGTAATCTATACCCGCAGTCGCGGGGGTATGTGGAGCATTGACGATGTAATCAACCAGGACGGTAGGACCGTTAACGGCGTAGCTATTTCCAATGGTCCGCTGTACGGTAGCTTGACCTTCGGGGCCAGGACTGCTGGTGGATGGAATGCCGCGGGCAACATCAACGGCAACAGTGGAACCCTGAGGCATCTGGCCACGTCCCAGATCGACCGAGTGGTGCAAAACATTCGACAGAACGGCTTTGAGCCCGACCTGTTTGTAACTGGCGTTGAGCAGGAGGTTCGTCTAGGTACGATCCTGCAAGCCAACCAGCACTTTATGAGCGAGGGCAAGTTCCAGGTGAAGATGGGCGGCGAGGCTACCCTTCCTGGATACGAAACCGGCTTCGAGGTAAGCACCTACAAGAAGATTCCTCTGTTCACGGACGTAGATACCCCACCTGTGTGGACGTTGGCGGCCGGAGACGATGGCATACGGGGCACGGACTTCCTAGTGCTGGACACAAGGTATCTGGAGGTACCAGTCCTGTTTACCACGCAGTATCTAGAGTCGAGAGACTATATACATAATAATATGCTTGGGATTAAAGCAATTTTCTTAACGAGCGCTAACTTACGTTGTTATAACTTTAGAGCTCAAGGAAAAGTAACAGATCTCAGCGATGGTGTTAACTTAACCTAAACTATCCTAAATAGCTAAAGGGGCTGGGTGGTGCGACACATTTAGCCCCCGCTAATACGTCCTAAATTAACCATTGATTTGCTCGCAGGCATTAAGGCAATTTTCCTAACGTTCGTTGATCCTTCTCTTTGGGGTATAATGTAAGTAATAACTTGAGTGGAAGGGAGTACAATGGGAACGAAAGGTAAAACCTGGAAGGTTGAAAATCGCAAGAGTATAAAGCACGATTGCGTAGGCGTTGAAAACGGCTGTACTAATGGAAGGCATACGCCACCCCATAGATATGATAGAGGCCACATGCCGTGGAACAAGGGTAAATCCACCGACTATATGGCGGATAAATGGGAAGATCCCGAATGGGCCGAGAAACAAAGAGAAGCTCTTGGGGGAAAGCCCGGGCAGAAGAAGCGGGGGAGAAAGGTTGGGTTACATTTCCCGACAGGCAAACCGGCCTGGAATCGCAAGGAGCATATAATTCGCGAGTGTTTAGCCGATGGCTGCATTAACGTAGTTGACACCCCGCCGTCACTGGCGAGAGTTAGATACTGTAGTACAAGCTGTCAGGCTAAGACAACCAATAAGTTCAAGTTACGTGTGGACTGGCCGCACACAGGCGACCCCTACGGTAACGATTGGATACCGTTAAGAAACAGCATCCTAGAGCGCGACGGTAACAAGTGTGTACTAGCATGCGACAAGCCGGGAAAGCGTCTAGAGGTACACCACCTCTGTTATGACGCCACCTGTAGAGATGAGAGCCACGTTGTAACCCTTTGCAGTAAGTGCCACCAGGGTGGACATCGCAGAGAGCTGTGGCCAATAGAGTTAGCTAGAAAGGAGCAACGATGAGCAAACAGAAGTTCATTGCAGGTACTGTGTACGCACTACGTAAACGATTTGACATTGACTGGACTAGAGATAGCGAAGCGCCTGCGTATGTATCCAATGCTACAGACCTAGAAGCTGTATTAACCAACATGGATGAAGAAGGCTATGATCTAGTTTCAGGGGGATCTGGTGATGGCAGCATAGTTTTCAAGCTACGACAAACCTGTAATTGTACTGGGCCTGACGGCGCATGTAATGAGTGTTATCCTAACGATGTAAAGGAGTAATTCATGAAGACAGTTAAAGGATGGTTCCTACGTCAATGGTATAGGTTCAACAAGCCCTACGAGGTAGACTACGGCGAGTTCGGACAGAAGGGTTGGATCAATAAAAAGGAACCAAAACTGGTGAACACGACTCTCTCGTTTGCGGAACTCAACGCCGCCAGAATTCTTCTTGGAGACTTACCCACGGTGGTGGAAAATGAACAAGCAAATAGAGAGAATCCCGAAGAGCTAACAGATTGGATGCAGAAATGGTATGGAATCGCGGGTCGTTTTGACACCCTAAACCATACCCCAACAATTTAGACCTGAGAGTTAAATAAGCTACCCAGCAACTCGCGGGAACGCAGAGGGTAGAGCGAAAGCTCGGAGCGTAAGTCATGGCAGACCACACAGTAAAAGAAAGGTATACAACTGCCCAAACCGTCTCTGATGATCACGGTAAAGGTGCCGAGGTTCTTAGGCAAGCGGTAGCCTCCCATTGGGAGCCGTCTAGCGCCGCGGGAGCTGTTTCAAGCAATCACCACGTCCTAGACTGCGAGGTAGACGTTATAATTCGCTTCCTGCGGGTAATGTCAGTGGACCTCCCAGACGCAGATGCAGACCTTACCATTAGCCGCAATAGAGCGGGTACCCTGACGGCGCTAGCCGCAGCGGTGGCCGTTGACACGCAGACCACTGAGATCTTCGAGAACATAACGTTGACACTGGCTATAAACGGACTTCGTAAGGACGACAGCGTATACGCCGTGATGCTGCGTGCGACGGCGTCTACGGAGAGCGCTGACTGGGGCGTATATTTAGGGTGGATGCCCGATGTATTTAGCGGAGATAGTGACTTCAGGACCTATTAAGCGAAAGGAGACCTAGCAATGTCTAATAGCGAACGAATAGAAGACAGAGGCGAGATTGTAGAAGATTTGGCCAAGCTGATAGCAGAAACCGAGACCGTTAAGGAAAGCGAACCCGAGATGGTCGAGGGATACTCGGATGGCGAAGGTCGCCAAGTTGAACGAAATGCTTACGGAGTTCTAACCGGGGAAAATTCTATCAAATATCGCTTTGTGTTTGAGTTCGATCCACCCATCCACTCCAACAAGAAGTTTAGAGTACCGGGAACACGACAGTGGACCAACGACATAAAGCGCGTAGAGTTGTTTGGAAACGATGAAATCGCGTATCACACCTGTCTAGTAGCGTTATCCAGAATGCTGGAATTCCCAGAGCAGTTGAAACGGGCAGAGGCGGTTATTCTGAAGGACGGCTCAAAGGTTGTCTGGACGGATCGCAATCCCAACGAATCAGAATAGTAGCGATCCCCGCGCTATATTGGGGCCCGCGTGTTTAGCGGGGAGAAGGGAACATAGCTAAGTGAGCGAAGCGGAACGTAGACGGAAGATTAGTGAGGCTTCTCGCAAGCAGTGGCAAGACCCAGAGATACGGCGGAAACGTATTGAGGGTATACATGCCAAGCGGAACAGTATCTCCGAGTCTATGAAAGCTAACTGGCGAGATCCCGTGTTTGCGGAACAACAAAAGAAGGCTTTAAAGGCATCTCCCAATCCGGGCGGTAGATCTGAAAAGTTGGCACGTTGGGCGGATCCTGAACGAAATGCTGAGATTAGCGCTAAGATACGGGCGGGACGCGGAACTGAAGAGCAACGTCGTAAAACACGCGAGCATTCAAAAGCTATTTGGTGTGATCCCGAACTTGTTAAACGAATGACCCGTACGACCCAGATTAATATCCCCGAGGGCAAGTTATTGAAAATTATTGAACCTCTCGGATTTAGATATAGCGGGTCGGGAAAACACAGTCTTATCATAAATGGAAAGAGACCGGATTTCTGGAATGGCAATACTCGAGTTGTAGATCTTTATGGTTGTTATTGGCACAGTTGTCCTACATGTTTCCTCAACAAGGGTAAAAATCCAGAAAACGTTCAGGAACGACAAGAGGAATTCAGCTTATACGGCTATGAAAGTGTGATTATATGGGAACATGAAGTAGAAGATGTAGAGGCTACATTAAGTAAGGTACTCTCAGCCTTTCAAAAATGAGACCTAGGGTGTTTGCCTAGGGGAGGACAATTTTGGCAACATATACAGGCTTAGACGGCATTGCAGGAAATGCATTTGTAATCGTGGCGGGCGGCATTGATCTTACAGCGGGTGAGGTTGTTACCCAGACTTTGCTGGTTCCCGACTCAACCCGTACCGACCGCGCCTTCAGCGTTGGAACGAGGGTCACCGAGAAGGACGTTACGATTGGTGCTGGGAGCGACCAGAACCTTGATCCGCTTCAGTTGAACCTGAACATCATCGGAGTGAACCCGGGCAACTCGAGCACGATAAACGGCAGCTACAAGCTGATCACCCACGACACACAGGCGATGGCGAACATCCGGCTGAAGTGCTCGGACTGGAACGTGTCTGTCGGCGTAAACCTTCAGGACGCGTACGTCTACCAGGGCCAGGTCGACTTTACCGGGGCCGTTACGGTAGGTGGCGAGGCAGCGGTGATGGGCCTGACCATGAACTCTGGGTCGAGCACGGTCACCGGAAACCTCTGGGGCATTGTCGTTGTAACCACGGGTTCGGGAGCCGGAAAGGACGCAGCGCTCTTCCTGAGCCACCGCGGCGGGACGCTGACGCAGTCAATCTACATCGAGTGCAATAGCGCACAGACGATCACCAACGCCATATACGTAAACCAGCCGGGCACGATAACCAACTTCCTCAAGCTCAACATCGAGGGATTCTGCGCCTATAACGCCAGCTTTAGCGGTCAGTCGGCCGCCGAGCCAGACGCGTCGATTAGGGTTATTGTCGGCGGGAACGTCCTGTACTTGTATGCTTATCCAGTAATAGTGAGCTAGGAGAGGGTTTATATGGGTACTGTTCTGCTAAATGAAGAAAAGACCAACCGAACGGATTTTAGAGGTGCAGCCTCAGAACTGCTCGCTGCCGGCCAGTTTCTCAAAATAGAGACTACGCCAGCTGGCGTTGAGATGCTGAATGCTCAGGTGCCGGTAGGTAAAAAGTGGACTATTCGGGTCTGGGTGAATATCGTGGAGACGGACGTTTAAGGAGAAACGACATGGGTAAAGACACACTTAATCGAGAGATGGAGTTCAGCACCCTGGACCGCGTGGTTATGCTGAACCTGCTTCCGCAGCAGGGGGACGTGTATTCGTTGAAGCTGATCCGCGAGTTTAGGGAGGACCTCGGCTTTTCTGAAGAGGAGCAGAGGAGCCTTAACTTGCGCCCCGGGCCCGAGGGGCAGGGCGTGTCCTGGGACGACGACGCGGAGGCCACAGCCGGGCTCAAGACGATCAGGGTGGGGAGCCGGATTCACGCGCTGGTGGAGGAGCGGTTTCACGAGCTGGACTCGAACAAGCAGCTAGGACTGGAAGCGCTAGACCTCTATGAGCGCTTCATAGAAAACACGCAGGATGACGGTGAAAATAGGAACGAGCCGACACCCATAAGATAGGAAGGAAGTGTTTCATGAAGTTTAGCGTAAAAGAACGATTGATGCTGTTGAGCATCATGCCTAGTCAGGGAAATTTGATAACTCTTAGATTGATTAGACAGGCTCGTGAGGAATTGGGATTTAACGAGGCGGAACATGAAAACCTGAGTTTAGGAGTAGAGGAAAACTCTTATCGTTGGGATGACAAGGCCGAAGCAGAGGCAGGACCTAAGAAAATTGAATTGGGACCAGTCGTGCGGGATATTATCCTCAAGGCGTTTGAAGTTCTAGATGTCTCCGAAAGTTTGGAGCTTATCCATTTGGCACTATACGAGAGGTTTATTGAGGACGTCCAAGAGGATTACGAGGGCGACGAATCAATCCCCATTAGATAGATAACACATCGGATACGTTGGAACCCCAGGTTAGACGTGTAACAGGGAGATCTTTTTAGACCCCATTGCCGCTAATCTGGTAGTGGGGTTTTGTTATATGAGGTAAGCGAAAATGCCCGTGGGATCATATCGCAATTTCGCAGATTGCGTAAGTAAGAATCAGGATAAAGATAGTCCGGAGAGTTACTGTGGTTCGATTAAGGCCAAGGTGGAGAAGAAAATGAATGGACAAGCAATATTAAACGGCGTGAGTAAACTACTGGTAAAGCAGGGACCTCCAGGCCCTCCGCCTAGGCCCGGATTGCAGTGGGATACACAAAGTCATCGATGGACGAAACCCAGCGGTTCAGCAGGACAAGCGCCCACAGTTAAACCACAGCGATTTGAGCACGAGCGCAACACCCTAAGCGCCATAGGAGACCTGAAAGAAGGGGGAGATATATCCGCTGTTAAAGACGCGGTATATCAGTTATATCCAACCGTAGAGGATCCTGCGGGCAAACAAGCACTTAAAGTTGCCTGGAGTGAAATGGCGAGAGATCCCCATCATCCGGGGCGTTGGGAGAAGCTGCACGGAGTGGTGGCGTCAATAATGAATGGTCCGATAAATCGCATGTCCAAGGGACCGAGTATTCTCAAAGGAGTATCGGCTATACTAAACAAGCTAGACAAATGAGATGAGGACGATTCCCTCGTTGAGGTGAAGTAGATGTCATTACCAGGAATTAGAAATCCCGATCAGATAGATTATCCGAGACACGTAAAGGACTCCGTTACCACGCTACCCTTTTTCATTGGGGATGAAACCACCCTAGCTACTACTGATGTAGATGAAACGCTAGTAAAGGTAAGTGCCCTACGGCGGTTCGAGAACTTGTCGGCATTTGCAACGGGGACGCATACCGGTGGAGCCGGTGCAGCGGTTTTGACGGACTCGGCAGGGGACTTCCTGGATAAGGGGGTAGAGGTCGGAGATACGGTTAACAATACTCCGGATGGCTCTAGTGCAACGATTACCGCTGTTACCTCCACTACGATAACGGGCGTCTTGTCTGGGGGAACTAGCGATGACTGGCAGACGGGTGAAGCCTATACGGTGGATAAAGGTGTAGGCCATCAAAGCTCTCGGGCTGAGGAAATCCGTAAGATTAGAATAATTACAGATTTGGACGTATATATTCGAATCGATGGAGATGCCTCGTCGGGAAGTCATACGGTACGGCTAGACGCAGGGGAATCTATGGTCGAAGACAACATACGTGCCGTAGCTCGAATAAGTTTTATAAACGTTACTAACCCAGAGACTCCAAAACTTCGTTGGTGGGTTTTCGGACTCTAAGAGGTAAAAACAATGGCAATTGGAAGCGGTGGCATACACCCCGGCGATGAGAAGGTTCCCGCAGCGGATTCAAGTAACAACGTTCTATCTAAAGAGGTAGTCGGCAATAAATCTGATGCTGCGGTTGCAGCCGTGGATACCTCGACGTCGCTCATGGCGTACGTGAAGGGCATATTGAATTCGTTGGTCGGCGGCGCCGTCAACGAGGTGGTGTTCCCCTTGGGACCGGTGGGCAACGTGCTCGTGCAGCCGGACGACTCCGCCGTGCGCTACGCCGTGTACCTGGTGAACTTCGGCGGGAATATACTCACGGACGGGGAGACCGTGCCGGGCACGTTTACCGTGCACAGGGTACGGGCCGGTTCGGACACCGAAATCATATCGTCCACCGCCTCGACCGAGGCCACGGGCGTCATATCGGCCGTGGTGGATTTCTCGGCCGGCGGCAACTGGGTGGACGGCGATCTGGGGTACATAGAGTTCACTGGCATCACAGCCACCGTGGGCGCAAGCACGTCCGAACTGCCCGTGATACGCAAGAGCTTTCGGGTGTCCCAGGAAGTGGGCATAGAGTCCAAGATCGATACGATCGACGCCTTCCACGACGTCCCCGTGGCGGACGTCAACGACAATGTTGTGATGAGCGACGTGGTGGGCAACAAGGCGGATGGCGAGGTCGTGACGGTGGATACGGTGTCGTCGCTTATGGCCTATATGAAGGCCCTTGTAAACGACATAAACGCCGTGGCCCAGAGGGTGGTCGACGGCACCTTGAACGCGGCCGCGGGCGCCTCCCTGGGCGCGGGCAAGTCCCTGGTGGACGCGCTGGGCGCCGACGGATCGGCCGCGCATACCTTCGGCTTTGACGACGGGGCATCCGTGCTGGGGGACCTCGACGGGACGCACCAGACCGTTCATTTCCTGTTCATCATACCCGAGGCGGTTGGGTCTATAAACGCGCACAACGCCGCGCTGCTAGCGGCCATGCAGAAATTGGGCTCGGTGCATACGATCACCCAGGCGGACGCGCCGGATTTTCCCAATTTCCCGGAGTACAACGTGGTCGTGTGCGGAACGGACAACGGCACGGTTTGGACCACGTCCAACCTCGCGCATGTATTGTTGTTCCAGGGCGACGTATTGTGCGTAGACGCTACGGCGGCTACGTTCTTGCAGATGGGCACCGACGGTGGTGACGCCGCGGCCAAGACCGTGGCGAACGGCATACCCGAGGTAAAGGCGACGGTACTGGGGATCGGGGCCCACGGGTTCACCGGTTTGGCCGTAGGAGCTAATACGGTGGCAGACGCCGGGACCACGTTCAATACTTTGGACATGAGCGACGCGGACGTCACCGAGACCTTCCACGTCTTCGAGACGTCGGACGCCAACACCGACGTGCTAATTGGGCTGCTCTACAAACGCCAGCCCGACGGTGGCGCGGGCGTGGGCGTGGACGGCGTGGAGATTTCCGGTAACCGGTATTTTTACGGCTGTGCTTTCTCCTTCAACGCACTCAACGTGCTGGGGCAGGGGGTTTTCTCCTTGTTGCTGGAGTTGGCCGTTCAGTCCACGACGACGGGTCTGTCCATAACCTTGGCGGGCGACATCGGGGACGTGAAGACCGAGATCTTCGGCAACCAGTCCAGCGAGTTCAACAACGGCAACCCGATGGTGGAGTACCTGACGGGCCGCAACAGCAGCGGTACCAGGCTGGCCATCGGCAAGTCCCTGTATGACGTCCTGGGGGCGGCTTACGTGGACGCCGGCGGGGGACTGGGTACCGACAACATAGCCGCGGACCTGGCGCTGGTCCATAACCTGGTGGACTCGGCGGAGACCGCCGGGCCGTTCTCCTACCTCGACGCGGGCGGTGAGCAGACGGTGGTGGAGGACACGGCGGTCACGAGGCGCAGGATCACCGTAAACTTCGATCTGACGACGATGACGCTGAACGGCACCGTTCGCCTGCACATGAAGGTGGACGGATCTACCTATGTAATCTATGACGAAACCGTGTTCGTGGTGGCTGGCGCCGAGCAGGCGTTCGACTACCAGTTTACGACCAATCAGAGCTGGAAGCTTACGTATCAGGAGAGTGCGGACGAGGGCGCTGCGCGGGCGATCCCCTTTAACGTTATCACGGAGGTGTTAGAGTAATGGGCAGGCTAGCAGTAGAGACATTCAGGCTGGGGGACGACCAAAGCTCGTTTTTCGGCGACGCGGGGGACGCGACTTTCACCTACGACGGCACGAATCTAGTGATAAATCCGCAGGCCGTGGGGAGCGGAAACACAAAGATAAGCGACGGGATATTGTTCCTGAACGAAGACACAAACACGATGATGTCCATTGGGATTACCATAAACCAGGGCGCAAACGACGACCATATACTGACTTTCAAAAGCAGCGACGTGAGCCACCCGATGACCGCCGTAGCAGAGGACGACACCTTCGGGTACATCCTGAAGGCGGAGGGTACTTCAGGAGGCTTGACGATTGCCGGGTTCAAGGACGCGGACGGGGTCGCCGGGTTTGCGCTAAATTTTATTGGCAGACTGGGGGAAGCAGCAGACACAAATCAAACAACCGCGGGTATAGGGGTGGTCCATATCCAGAGCGCGATTACGGATGGCAGCACGGGTATTGCGGCGGTCGCCGCCGGCGGTAATGCTTTTGTTGTGGCTAACCTGGGCGTCGCCGAGTTCATAGTAGACGGGGCCGGCAACCTGTACGCGAACGCGGGTACGACCACGGCCGCGGTGACGGTATACGACGAGGCGGACGACTTGCAGATGGTGAGGGCGGTGGACATCGCGCGGTCCAATGCGGGTGTCAAGGGACTTATAAGGTCGGAGTTCGACGACTACCTAAAGTACAACGAGGAAGACCTCGTGGACGCGGGTATATTGGGAGCGCCTCTTGCGGAAGGGGGACTGATAAACGTTACCGGGCTTCAACAGTTGCATAATGGGGCGCTCAATCAGCTATACGGTAGATTTCGAGAGTCGGAGAAACGAGCGCTGGCATCTGAGGAAAGGGTACGGCTCCTTGAAAGCCGAATGAAAATGCTTACGGAGGGAGACTAAAATGCCGAATCTTACAGTGACGCTAACTCCGACTCAGTCGCAGCGGATAGCGCCAGCATTCGCGTTTTTGAACAAGGACGGTTCCGACGCCACGGCTGCCCAGATACAGGTTTGGGTGAGGCGTCAGATAGTGGCGCGGGTCAAGCAATACGAGTCGTCAAAGGCGAACGCCATAGCAGATGCTCAGATTAACCAGGATCTGGAAAACGAGGGCTGGAATTAACAAGTTGGTGAAACATGAATGAACACAAGACCGACCACGACCTGCTGGTAGAGGTGCACAGCACGGTGGCCCGCATAGACGAGCGGACCAAGGGGCTGCCCGGGCGCGTCACCGCCCTGGAGATCGGAGCGGCGGAACAAAGGCGCGACGTGTCCATGCTGCGGAGGATGGCCGCGGGGATCTTTACCGTTTTTCTCGGGCTTGCAGCGTTCGTAGTCAAGATATTCGTGGGGGATAGCTAGATGGTTTTTATTCAAGGACAAATACCTTGGAATAAAGGAAAAACTCTGTCCATTGAACATCGTCAAAATCTAGCTACGGCCAAAATAGGAAATCGTAATGCTGCGGGTCATACCGGGGGACATAAATGCTCTGAAGGCTGTATATGCAGTAAACATGATGGCCGAGGAGGAAGGAAAAGGGGGAGTACGGCGTGGAATAAAGGTTTGCACAGTTCTATAGTGATTGAACGAAAGCACGAACAAGAACGGCTGAGAGATATAGCATTGAGTGAGGGGAAGAAAAAGTATGTACCAAGAGGGGCCGAAAATGGAAATTATAAAGGTGCCTCGCCCCTTGAAAACTGGGCTATTAAGATCTGGCGTAACATTGTATTTAAACGAGATAACTTCACATGTCAAATATGTGGTCAATACGGGGGCCAGTTACAAGCCGACCATATAATATCTAAATGGCAAAATCCAAGTTTAATCTATACGACTAACAACGGACGAACAGTATGTCGAAAGTGTCATAGACAAACAGATAATTATGGGATAAAGGCAACACGACGATCTCGTGAATTTCAATTACCCCTACCTATGGTGATATGATGCCCATCGGAGTACCTTTAACAGCGGTTTGGCTTTATGACGATAGCGCCTCGGATTTTACAGATAATACAATAGAAGCACAAAGTGACGGTGGCACGACCTTCGAGTTATTGGGGGAAACTGCTGATAAGCGTTATTTTGGGTTTTCTCGTCGCATCGACGCGTTGATGTTCGTATTGAACTCGTCGGGATCATACGGAGCTCTTACATGGGACTATGGGGCTACTGCCGATAGTTGGATACAGTTTGTTCCAACCCGTACGTATAGACTATTTGACAATACGTCGGGCTATATGTTGTGGGATGTAAATGGGTCGACCATAGATACAGCTTGGGCATCTTTTGCGTTAACTACATCCTCCCCACATACGGCTTCATCTGTACCCGACAGTACAGCAAGATACTGGGTCCGTGTAGGCGCGGCAAGTGTAGCTACTGCTGCTACGGTTGAGAGCGTTCTGTGTCGGCCCTATGCCAGCTATGCTTCAGCCGCGGACGTACAAAACCAGCTACAGTTGACCACGGCATTTAGCTCCAGTACAACACCCTCATTGTTTACCGTAGAAGATTACCTACGCGGCGCTGAGGACAATCTAGTGTATCTGATGGGTAAGTCATGGAGAGTCGAGTTTATTGAAAACGAAGCTATACAGTTTAAGATGTACGGCATGAAAACCAGATATGAACCTATAATAGATATGTATGAACTGGCCGTATGGAATGGAGGCTCCTTCGACGTGAAAACTGACGGACGAGATAAAGACTTCCTGATCGACAATGAGATGGGTATGCTCTATGTGGCTACAGTGTTTCTAGACGCCATGCCTCCCAACTTTAGACGGAGCTATACGCTACGCAGAGAGCAAGGCAGTTTCAAGCGGGCGGTACGAGTGAACTATTCGTGGGGCTATGATCAACGAAAGCATCCATTAGGGCAGCATGTGAGACGTATTGTGGCAAAACAGGCTTGTATTGATATTGTGACAGATTTGGATTTCGCACCGTTAATTCCCCTGGGACTGGATACGGTGGACTTGCAAACTAAGGTAGACAACTGGTCCCGAGACGTAACCGAATTCAAGGACACGTACAGGAAATTGAGAGTGGCATAAATGGCGGCATATGTAGCAGAGCCTATAGACATAGATGATCTGCAAACGTTGTTCGAGAATAGCTGGGATGCTAAGACTAACAGTGAGATTCCAGTCCCTATATTCGCAACATCTGACGTAGCACGACTGGAACCAGCAATCGATCTTACCGACGGACAGGCTTACGTTAACATACACATGGAAGACTTCGCTGAGGACCAAGCTGGCTACGCGTACGAATACGTGAAACAGCGGATCCCTATAGTTCTCACTATTTGGACACGACGGCCTATAGCAGTAGCAGGGGGCATAAACAGGCAGTATCTACACGACGTCAAGGGAGAGCTTCGGAGAATTCTGTTCGCAAACAAGCACTCGCTTTCGAACTGGCAGTTGATGAGATATGCGAGTTTCCGTGAGGAGTACGAGGAGAGTGGTTCTCTTAGGTTTAAGGGAACCTTACGATTCATGTTAGAAAATGATGGGATTGCGCTGCCCTCCGAAAGAGTTGCATTTGATGACTTTGATAGGTCCAATGCGGCGACGCTGGGGGCTAACTGGACCGCCGATGTCGGAACCTGGGGTATATCTAGCAATCTGGCCAATTTGCAATCGGCTACAGCCAACGCTATAGCTCGATATACCGGAGTAACTACCAAGGCCAACAATCGTCTGGTGGTAGACTTAGTGACAGCGGCCAGCATGGATGCGGGTTTAATGTTTCGACGATCTGCCAACGATACATTCTGGAGACTGGTATTAGTGGAAAGCGCCAGTGTACATTACGTTCGACTTATTCAGAGAAGTGGAGGCACAGATACCCAAGTGGCCGAACAGCGTATGACTTCCACAGCAGAGTTAGAATGGACGGACGGCAATACGGTACAGTTATCGGTGGATCTATATAATTCGGGAATCGTATGTGCTATAAACGGATGTCTGGTGTTCACAAGGCCCGACTCTTTCCTGGTGAGCAGTACGGGTCATGGCCTGTACTCTAATAATGATACGACAGTGAGATTCAACAATTTCGAGATAGCCGAAGCAGGCGGCTCAGGAACATAGCGGGGGTTTAAGACAATGGCAGGAACAGGGTTATTTCGTACAGACCAAGTTAAGTTTGCCTTTGAAGAAGAGTCCGTAGAGGGACAGGCAGAAAGCACCATCAATACCTCTATGGGCATCATCAAAAGCGGCATCGAACTTCCAGATGTAGAGTACGCCTGGGATGCCTTCTTTGGTGTGGGTCGTGAAGGTCGCGCTCGAAAGGACATACACGAAGGCGCTCAGACGTTTAGAGGATCAATCTCTCAGATTTATCTGTTGTTCAACGATAGTAGGGAAATATTGTCGATGTGTCTCGGCGAGCATTCCGATACCATAGTAACGTTGGCTGGCACGAACCCGGGAGTTATCACAGGGGTAACGACAACCACCATGACGGACTCTGGAGAGGACTTCAGCGCTGGAGACCTAGATGTTAAGAGTAGTAATCACGCGGTATTTAGCGGAATCTCCATTGGATACATTGACTCGACCGTCGGAAGTGGAATAGCCGAGGTAACTGTGTATCCTACGCCCGCACGTTCGGGTACCAAAGGATGGAATGGACCTCAGCCTACCGTCGGGGACGACTATGAAATTCGTAAGACCGTAAGCGTAGGGACTTCAACTGGGAACAAACTTACGGTACCAACGCAGAGACTTAAAAGCATGACATGGGCCGTTCAGCACAGAAACGCCTTTAATCATGGCGCGGGTAGCGTTGGCTCTAATCTGACAGTCAACTATCTAGGCGGCAAGGTAAATCGAGCCACGCTCTCAGCGGTACAAGGGGAAAAGGTAAGTCTAGCCCTCGATGAGGTGTTATTCCGAGATCTTCGTCACGACTCAGCTCTACCCAACTCGAGCGTGCCTAAATACAGTGCAAGCACCGTTACGCCATCAGCCATCTTCCCAACAGAAGCGCCTCTGGAGTACAGCGAGGGAACTATTGCACTGTTTGAACTAACTAATACATTTGCTCGAATTCGCAATTTTTCGCTGGTCATAGATAATCAGCTGGAAGACAGCAGATATATTGCGACAGTAGCCGTTGACGGAGGCACAAAAATCTCTCAGATTCCCTTCGAGTTTATTGAAGGTCCCATACTAGTAACGCTGGAGTGTGAGGCGGTAATGGAAACCCGGGAGTATTGGGAACACTTAATGCGCCAGGGCCTCAATGATGGACTCTCGTCCAAAACAGGTTTCGATATACGTCTACAATTCCGGCCCGATGCAGCGGCGGCAGAAAGTTTTTACATTCAGGCACCTCCTATGACTAATCCCGTACAAACAGACATAACCGGGGCGTCGGGAGATATCTTCAGTACGACGGCTCAATCCGCGACCACCAATATCGGAGCCGTGCTTATAGCTGCACCTCATGTAATAGGAACGGAAGGAGAAAATCTAATTGTTGTTAGACTCAGATTTGACCTACCTAGCGTAATGCTCTGGTGGCAAGATTCTTAAAATGTGTTGGAGTAGATGCAATACGAAATGCTGTAAACAAAGTTGTACGTGTGGTTTACACGCCCCTAGATCAGCTGAAACACGCGCAAAAACAAGAAAGGCACAGAAAGCGTTATGGCAAGATCCGACATATCGAGTTTCACAAAGTAAAGCTATTAGTGGGGGCTTAATAGGCAGGGTTATGCCGCCCAGGACAGAGGAACACTCTCATAAAATAGTTGTTTCAAGGGCGCGTAATTACGATAAATGGATATCTAATCTCAGCGCGGCTCATAAAGGGTTGCCCTCTTATGAACGAACGCCGGAACATCGTGCAAAACTAAGTGAAATTGCACGTCAAAATATGATAGATCCGAAAATTCAACAACGCGTAAGCGAAGGATTGAAACATATGTGGCAGGACCCAGATAAAAGAGAAAGTAGATTAAATTCATCTGCGCGTAGGAAGGCGGATCGTACACATAGCGAGTATATGAAGGCAGCTTGGGAAACAAATCCAGAAAAATACGCTGGGATGTTTTTAAGCCCCAATAGACTAGAACAAAAGGTGGCTAAATCCATTGATGAACTAGGCTGGAGATTCGTTGGAGACGGGCAGATTTGGATCGTCGGCAAAAATCCAGATTTTATATGGGACAAGGGGCATAAAGTTTTAGAGGTCTTCGGAGACTATTGGCATAGAAACGACGATTCTCAAGAGAGAATAAATCATTTTGTTAAATACAACTGGCCATGCCTAGTAGTATGGGAGCATGAAATTAACGATAATCTAGAGAACGTAGTATCAAGAATAAGGGCATTTATGTAAGGAAAGGAGCAACTTATGACAATGGAAATTGGACAGGATATAACCGAACTGTTTCGGACTCCGGGAGAAAGGGAGCACGAGTTTGAGCACGCAGGAAAGACGTGGAAATTCATCTATCGAGCTCTAACATGGGGCCAACATATGGGAGCTGTTGAGGAGTGTTGGATAACCAAGACCAACGATGATGGCACTAAAGAGGCGGTATTCGATATACATGCCTACTACGTAAAGGTCTTACTGGATGCTGTGGTTAAATGTCCTGGGAATGTAAGTCTGACGAAAACATATCTGGAACAGTTAGACTCCTCGGTTCTCTGGAAAATGCTAGACATGGTTCCCGGACCGGTATTAGGTGCTGCTTTGGAGGAGGCAAAAAAAGTCTCCGAGACGACCGCCCCAGTGGAATCCAACGACGTTCTCAACGCAACATAGTATTGCAATTAAAGAGCGTCGGGTTTACGTTAACTGAACTAGAGCGTATACCCGCACACGAAGTGTATGAGTATGCCTTGTTAGTTCTAGAACAAGCGGAAAAACAAAAAACGGAGTGGGAGTCATGGTCACCGGAGCAGTAGATACAATTGAACTGAAGTTAGTGGTGGACAAAGCCGAAATGGAGCAGCAACTCGGGCAAGCTCTGGTGGCGTCTGGACCTCCTAGCGCAGGTGCTGGACCAAGTAAAGGGGGTATACCTGTAGAACCTGGAGTCAAGATGGGAAAATCATTGGCGGGGATTGCCAAATTGGGAGGAATCGCTCTCGGCATAACGGCGTTGGTTAAAGGTAGTAAGGTCATGACTACTACCCTGGGAGCCTTTTCTACGGTGATGGGCGCTATGGTAGACGTGTTTTTAGCCCCTTTGATGGTACAGCTTCTACCTGTTTTGGAGAAATTGGCTAAGTGGATTCCTATAGCTCAAACCGCAGGAGAAACAGTTGCCGATATCGTTAGGGATGCTAAAACTACTTTCGAAAAAGGACCCACCCCCGCAACAAAATTCATGTTGGGGGGAGACCAACCTCCGGGAGAAACAAGAGAGCGGGGGGAACTGTGGAAAAAACTTGGGAAAAGTGTAATTCAACAGATCTGGGAAGTTATAAAAGATCCCAGTATTTACGGAGATCCTCGTAAAGAAGCGGAAATGAGAGCCCGTATAGGTTTAGCTCCATTACGGGGGCGGGGGGAATACACGGGAGAAGTAGCACCACAGATAGGTTCTTTAGGTGGGGGTCAGATTCCACTACGGTCCCTTGAACGTATTCTGGAGTTTAATAATGAGCAGTTGAAGACCTTTCTAGAGCGTCGCGCAGAACGCCCCAACATAGATCTTACAATCAACGGGGACAATATTGAAGATATAATGAGTGAAGTACGCAGGCAAATTGAAACAGTGATGCGTGATAAAGCTATTCCCGGATTTGCGGGGAGCTAAACATGGCGTCCCCACTTAGAAACGCACGTATTAGAGTAAATCCATACGCACCCATAACAGACGGGCCTGGCGGTGATGCCACGAAGGAGCTTATACTTCGGTTGAAAGTGTCTCGAATACAAAAGGACATAACCGATGGAGCAAGCGTGGTAAACGTTGCCGGGTTTTCTGCGTTACCTTTGGATTTTTCAATCATTAGATTTATTATTACTCTTGACGGCGTGGTTCAAGACGATAAAAACCACACAGCACATCCACTTACAGACGGCGTAGAACATGATCCAGATATAGTAGATATAGAGGAGGCCTGTATTACATGGAATAACGGGGCTCCCGATAACTTACCCCTTCTGGATATTGAACATGATGGAGATGGATTTCGAACCTATAAAGGTCTATTCATGGGCTTCGAGTTCACCAAACGAGCAAGCGTGAGTGAGATAAGCTATCGAATACAGTTCGCAGTCATATGGGACGCCAAAGATAGTCCCGGACTGAGGGAGTGGAGTTAATGGCGGACGTAACGGTAATAAATGATTCGTCTAGCGTAAACGTGGCATATGACGGCCGTCAGACCGTCAAGGTCAGCGCCTCGGTCCATTACTACTTCTACAAGGCGGTGGCCGGCAAGGACGTCAAGTACGTTAAGTCGTCGGACGGTGGGGCTACTTGGGGCTCCCCGGTGACTATTGCGTCCGCTACCAACTTCATCGGCGTGCCTACGGTGTGGTACGACAAGTGGACCCCGGGGCAGACCGGGAACCTCATACACGTGGCGTACGCCAGGGACGGCGTCGATGGGATGTATCACAGGTCCCTGCTCACCACCGCCGATGCTCTCTCTTCCGAAGGTTCTATAGACACGGGGGTAGTGTCCGGTACAAAGGACCGGGCCACCATGGCCAAGTCGAGGGGCGGTAACCTGTATTGCGCCTATGACGCTGGCTCGACGGCCAGGGGCTTTGCCAGGTCTACGGACAACGGCCTCAACTGGACGGCGAAGGCGGACCCGTGGTCCGGTGAGGGAACGGGAGACGGCGAGCGGATGCTGCTGTTTCCCGGCAACGAGTCGGACCAAGACGATATGTGGCTGGTCTGGTGGGATGACGACGCCCAGGAGATTAGCCTCAAGACGTACGACGACAGCGGTAACTCGTTCTCGGAAGCGACGATAGACACGTCCATGGACCCGGACCAGTTCGCCGTCTTCCAGTCGATGTCCGGGGCCATACGCCACTCCGACAACCATCTCATACTGGTGGCGCACAGCGACGACGCAAATGCAGCTCACGACTTTAAGGTATACGACATAAACGGCGCCGCGTCCATAACCGCCAAGACCAATATCTTCACGGCCGTCACGGACAAGTTCGCCGCCTGCGTCACTATAGACACCGGCAACGACGCCATATACGTGGGCTACGTGGTGTCGACCACGCCGTTCACGGTGCAGCACGGCGTGTATGTCAAGTCCATGGACGGCGGGACGTCATGGGGCGCGGAAGTTACAACCAACGTGACAGATCGTCGTTACTTCGCCATATGTGACGACCTGGGCTCGGTTAACAATACGGTATTCCAGCCCGTTATATGGGATACGACTTCAGCCGACGCCTTCACCAATTTGGCCACGTCCGTAGCTATCGGCGGGGGCGCGGCGGGCTCTGCGGACGTGACGGTCACCGACGAGTCGAACAGCTTGTTCGGAACTAGCGCTAGGGGCCAGCACGGTGTAATATGGGCGGACGACCAGGAGATAGGATACTTCTTTTACCCGAACGATAATGTGCCGATAGAGATTAGGTACGTAAAGACGCTGAATGGGGGCGATACGTGGGGCGCTCCGGTCTTGGTAAGCACGGCGGGTCTTATAGCGAACCTGGCGTTTTCATCATGGTACGACAGGTGGACGCCCGGCGATACGGGCACTAAAATACATCTCGCTTTCCATCAGGACAACAGCGCCAAGATGGTGTACCGTAGTTTGGACACGGCGGATGACTCGTTGAGCGCAGCTGTGAACATAACCGCGGCCGTCTTGTCGGATCCCCCTGCGAATATCAGCATCACAAAGAGCAGGGGAGGAGAACTGGCGGTTATCTGGAACAGCAGCAGCGCCGTTATTAAGAGCGACTTCTTCATATCGGATGATGACGGCGCCACGTGGGACAATAAATTGGACCCGTGGAACGCGTCCTCGTCCGATAACCATGAGGTATACCTGTTCCCGTCGGATGAGGACGACCCGAATGACGTATGGGCGATAGTGCAGAACAACAGCGTCAATGCCTTGCAATTCTGGGTATACAGTCGCGGGTCAGATTCTTGGAAGTCGCAGACCATAGAGGCGACCTGGTCAACGTCGGTTGGTGGCAACATAGGCACCGCCATAAGCCACACTACGCGACACCTTTGGCTGTCCGGCATAAGCGGAAACCCGTTCGCTACGCCGGTTCCGCTGAGGGTTTGGGAGATAGGGGGCATTGACCAAATTGAGGAAAAGACCAATGTAATTAGCAGTAACGACTACCTGCGGTCCAATATTTTTGTAGACCAGGGTACGGACGATGTATACGTGGCTTACGGCAGGGGCGCGGACGTAAGCAACCTGGTGGCTAGATCCAAGGTGTCGCATGACAACGGGGCAACGTGGGAGAGCGAGACCACCGAGGGCGACGGCACCACGTACGTTATGCAACGCATAAGCGTATCTCCAGGTGTTACCGGTAGGGGCAGGTGGCTGGTGTGCTGGTTTGACACGACGCTGGATGACATATTCACCAACACCTCTAATGCGGTGAATCTCGGTGTAGCACGTACCACACAACAAACCGGAGGGAGAGCAGTAATACCGGGATATCAACCCTTTTTCGGGGGGGCGGGAGTAGATCTCGACTTTGATTTCCAGATAGTTGAGTGGAAAGGTAAGATGGTTACAAAAGCTTTGGCGCTAAACAATCCCGGCCATAACAATGATGCCGTATCTTTGAACTTTGTATATTACACACATGAGATAAAAGGAAGAACGGTCATTCAGCATTCTCCACATCCCATCTCTCTAGGGCATGAACCCGACTTTATCGACCTAGAGGAAATGGCTATAATGTGGAACAAGGACATTCCAACGGTTAAACCACGCATCACATTAAAACTCACCACCCTAAGCCGCACATATCAAGGTGTCATAACCGCTATGACAATCGTAGAAGAAGGGGGAACCAGTCGTATAGAGTTTCAGATGAAATTCGAAACCACATGGACCCCGGCACTGCCCGTCCTACGAGAGTGGAACTAGTGTCGCCCCAGTTGCTATTATCGTGAATAGTATAAGGAACTGCAAATGAGTCAATTTTCTAAAATCGAATTTAACAACGAGGCTCGAGGATTTCTCGAGGAACAGTCGATTGTCGAATTACAATACGACGCTTCTTTAGTCGGCTTCATTAGAACGGTAACGTTGACTTTAGCAAACCCAAGTCAGAGACTGCCAACGTTAGTGTCGGGCACTCATACGGGAGCGAACAATAGCGCGTCACTTATAGATAGTCAAGCCAATTTTATTTCGTCGTTGGTACAACCTGGAGACCTAGTGACTAATACCACAGATGGCAATGCACTACATGAGGTTGTGGCTCGAACTAGTTCTACTGAGGTATCTGTACAGTTGATAACGAGTGGAGGTGGAGATGACGATTTTGACTTGGATGACGCCTACGTAATTCAACGTCGAAATATAGAAGACATTTACATACCCTTTGTTACGCGGGTACGTATAACTGGGCGAGATATAAACAAGGTTTTGCTGGACGGGATCGTTCAAGAAACTTTACCGATAGGAGGACAAGGGCGGCTAGTCAAAGTGGTGGTAATCAGCCATGAGGCAGAACTTAGAGATAGCTCACCCCAGACAGATCCAGGCTCATTGCCTCGCTCCGCCATTATACAGGATGCCTTAAATCAGAGGCAGACCCCCACAGTAGGCGGATCCGAAGCGGGACCTATGCTGTTTCCTTTTAACTCGAATTTCGATGGAAGTGAGGGAATAGAACATTCGCAAAGCGATAAGCTTGCCGACCCCGACTTCTCCCGAACTACGCGCAGCGCGTTAGCTTCATTTTTAGACTATTCAAAGACCGAGTATTGGGCCCCCGTCGGGATAAGCGAGCCCGCGAATCCGGTCATTGACTTTACAACCAGCAGCGAGGTTCAAGAACTGGTTTTTCCGAGCGCACAGGGCAACTTGGCCCAGGGCTTCAAAACAGCGGGAACCGGCATTACGAGGGTGTCTAAGGTGGGGCTATACCTGGGCACAACTGGAACAGCCCCGACAGGCAACATATACGTAAGACTGGAGGCCAATGACCCATCGGGCGCACTGGGCGGAGACATCCCGAGCGGGGAGTTAGTTACGTCGTGGTCAGAGTCGGTACTGGTAAATATCTCAGACGTTACGGCGGGCGGGGCCATCCTTCAGTTCCCGTTTCCGGAGCCCGTGGCGCTACGGGGCGGGAAAACCTATTGGGCCGTACTATCGTATCAGGAGGAAAACGTCTCGGGATATACCGCTACAGTAGACTTCGTCAAGTGGTTTGATGACGGGGCGGCGGGATACGCAGACGGGGAAATGGCACAGTATTCGACCAACGCGTGGTCCAATAACAGCGCCAAGGATTTCCGCTTCCAGGTATTTGAACACGCCGACGCTGTGTATTTTTACAACGTATCCGGAGATGCTTGGGAAGATCAAACTACGGAAGTCGCCACGGAGGACGTAAGTAGAGCAAGGTTTCTAGCCACCATTGCAGGCGTGGGGGCAACAGAAGATCGAGCATATATACGAACCGGAGCGCCGCTACAGCAATTAAGATTTCTAGTAGAAAATACGGCAGCAAGCGCTGAGTACGGGACTATCACTGTGAGATATTTGGGAACAGATCGAGCTAAAATAGTAGGCTTGCATGACGGAGCTGATGGAGCCTCAACGTTAACGGATACAGACAAGGAATTTCGATTGAGCGGTGTGGCCGTAGGCGACATCATACATAACAAACGAGACGACTCATACGCCATTATAACCGCTATTACGGAAACCACGCTAGTGGGTACACTTCAGGGTGGAACGGATACGGATTACGACAAAGGAGACAACTATTCCGTTCTAAATCTAGAGCTTAGAGCATCTGGAACACATAGCGGAGGCACAAGCGCTACAGTATTGACGGACGCGGGAGCTAACTTTGATGACTCTGGGATACGGGAAGGCGATTTAATCGTAAACGTTACAGACGGAGCAGTGGGAGTGATTACGGCCTATACTGACACAACCATCACGGCTGTTTCTGGGGGTATGAGCTGGAGCGCTTCGGCAGAGTCTTATCAGGTTCTCAGTCGGTGGCGCACAGTGATTCTGAAAGAGACCAACGTTGCGTTCACAGAGTTTAACACTGTAACACTGGAGTGGGAGATACCCAACGACTGGGTGCCGTCGGTATTAGTAGCAGGCAATCCAGAAGCCAGTGCCCCGGGCTTTGCAGACGTCGGAGATATGCGGGGATATTGGCTGTCTATTCAGAGCAGTGTCTCCCCCGCAACTAAGGCCGAGATAGATTTAGTAACGCCCGGACCGGGAAGCGGGTATCTGCTGTGTGGCTTAGACGAGACTCACGATGACGTTATAGTCGAAAGTCTAACACATGACGGAACCACGAACAACGCGAATTTTATAGACAACAGCGAAGATTTTATCGGTACTCACGGTGTGCTGGTGGGGGACATAATTGATAACCGTACCGATGGTTCTACCGGCATAGTTACCGGCATAGACACTGATACCAACCTGTACGACAAGTTGTTAGTTGCGGACGGCTTGTCGGGTGGATCAGACAACGATTTCGATATTGGGGATTTAATCAGAATTCGAAGAACACGTTTTAAGACCTGTTACTTTAGAATGGGATCTAAGCCGTGGAGAGGACCTCAGGAGTTTGGTCAAACCATACGACAGAAAGGTGACAGCGCCAAACAGATATGGCCTGTGAAATCCGGGGAGTTCTCCAAATCCACAAGATCTTCAGTTAATCGGGTTCGCGTAATAGGAAGAACATCGGGGGGGATCGTAATTGACGTGGTGGCTGACAACACTAGGGCACAACGAACCCAGAGTAGAACCAACATGACCACCATAGTAGACTACAGCATACGTTCAACTGGTGAGGCCGGTGTTAGGGCGGATACGGAGTTGGCCCGTCTCAGTAATCAGTCTCAACGCGGAATGCTTCAAACGTTTAGATTGCCGTTTTATACTCGTCTTACAGAGCGGAAGGGGTGGGCAATCCTCGGTGTAGATGTTGGACATTTGCTGGATGGCTCGATTGAACCCTCAGGTATATACGAGCACAATGGAGGCAACGACTTAGCTAATTTAATAGATATCGATGTAAACTTCAAAAAGTGGGATGTAGAGCCGGGAGATTTGGTGACTAACGTTACGGCCGGTAACGGAACACAGGTAGTTAGTAGCATAACAACTACTACTAATGAGGGAGACACTGTAATTGGAGTTGCTGCATTAGCCGGCGGCACGGATACGCAATGGGATAATGCTGACGAATATCGAATTGAGAAACGCAGTTATGTTCGAGTTGGGGATTTGATAAGAGTACAGGTGGATGAACCCAACCACATTGATGACATATATCTGATAACTGGGATAGACTATCGAGAACCGTCGTTTTCGTGTACGCTAAGAGTTACCAAGAACTTCACGTCCTCAGCTATTGGGGACTTTACCACTGGAGAAGAAATATTTCAAAAAGTGCAAGATGATGCACGTAGAGGAGTACAACGCGGTGGATACTAGCGGAACAACTAAAACATTGCTCTCTGTCGAATCTGATCGACCTGAGCAGCAAAGGAAAGGGGAAGGCTATGCGGTTTAATTACGGTCCTCGAAAAGAGGTTGCCATGTTGGTGACACGTAGTCCATAACACTCTCTTGAACTTGCACTTCATAGGTATAATGTAACTAAGGAGTGGAATGGTTAGAGAGATTACGCGAACAGCAAAACAGAATACAGTCAATTTATGGTTGAAAGCCTGTCGCCGTTGCAAGGGTGACGTCTATAGGGAAAATGATACCTATGGATGGTACTTACAATGTTTTCAGTGCGGTTGGATGAAGGATGCGCTTCAAAAAGGCACGTCTGGATTTTTCGAATTAGAAAACTATGTTTCCCACCTCTTCACAGACTGCAAGGCAACAAGCACAGGTAACTATCAACTAACACTTGGATAATGCCTAATGGCTTTACGTCTCGTCGGGACGTGAGGCCATTTTTGTATTGAAAGGAGTTGTGTTACAAGCACCCTATTAATCCGGTAATTGGTCCCAGAAGAAAATAAGTAGGGGAGATTGATTTCTCCGATGAGGTACCCCGCCCATGCTCTTTGGGAAGGGGGAACGCAAAAAAGCGTGAAGCGAACGACCGTGATCAACCAATGGACGTCGGGATGAAGATCCGTTATGAGCGGGCACCTGGTAAAGAGATACCTGGGCAGGTAAGTAACTCCTATTTAGAAGAGTGCTAATGAACGTGGTAGGACGGGCCGAAAGGTCGTCTAGATTATCGGGAAAGTTGGGGAACAAGATGTTTGTATTCGGACGTTGTAAAGCGCCCGCAGGGAACGTCTATGCTAAATATAACCTAAACTTAACATCTATATAATCTAGCTACATGTATACACTAAGGATTACATGTGATAAGGTAAGTGTACAGTAAGCAAAAGAGAAAGGTACACAGCAGATGCAAGTAAAAGTTTTCATGGTTAAGCTAGTGGGCGAGAAGCCCGAAGTATATAACGATGAGTCGGGCTTTAACGTTTCCCGGACTGCAAACGAGGTCGCCGAGGCGCTGGAGACCACCGTTGAGTATATCCAAGAGCTTTCAGACTACGGGGTAAATGAGATGGGGGAGATTGTAAGTAGATGAAGCACTTAATACGCGCAACACTTAGTAATGTCCAGGTCTATGCCCACTGTGGGTTAACCTTGGACAGGCATGATTCGAACAACTCTGTACGTGTATGTCTTCCCTGCATACGAGGCAAACAGGATTATAACCGCCGCGTGCAGGCCAGCTACAACGAACTGTCGTTCCGTGGGTCAACAGTAATTAGTCCGTTTACACGGGACTGAAAGCGAGAACATCATGAAGTATTTACTGCTTACACCAGCAGACGTGGACGTCATACGCACGGCCTTGAAAAGTTCTAGCTGTGAGGACAACGACTACATCTGCCCAATGGGTAGGACCGACTGCTACATCTGCAACGGCGTAAAACAACGCGACGCCGCACTCAAGTATTTTGACCAGCTACCCTGGGGGGAGGGAAAACCATGAAGGCACTAAGCGTCAAGGCACGAGAAGGTCTAGTGCAACCAGGCCACTACTACCGCGAAGACTACAGGCAACGGTGCGAACGTAAGGTGTGGTCATACATCCTACTCTACGAACGCGACCGCATTACAGTCGAAGGGCGTCAACGCCAGCTAGTCGCCAAGAACCTGGGCGCTGGCGTGTGGGAAATTACCAAGGCCCCGTTGACAGCAGGGACATCGTGACCTCCCCCAATTGTGAGACCCGCAAAGTACAGCCCCGTGTATGTTCCAAGTGTGGAAGGACAGGCGGACATAGGTACCGTATGGCCTGTGGGGGTCATGCAGCGGAATCTCACCCTTAGCAGTGCTACGACACGGAAAGGAAACAACATGAGTAAGCAATGCGGCCACAGTATCCAGAATCACATAGTATCCTCTATTGAAGGGGAGAACGTCAAGAAGTGCGTTCACTGTGGCGACGTGTTCGCGAACGGCGTTTATGCCAACGAACGTACCGTTTGGTATCTGACGCAGGGGGAAAGAGACACTATGGTGAGTAAGCGAGTGGTGGTATAATGTTATCTAAGAGCCTCATATGGCATGTAGCTGTATTCGCCGTTTGGTTCGTGTTGCATGCTACTCACGACGCCATTTGGTTGTTTATTGGTAGATTTACTGATTGGAACCTACAGGGTAGCGTTTTTGCAATCCTCGCGTTAACCTTGGTGATGACTGTTTTGACAAAAATTTTGGGGAAACGTTTCCCGCATTAGAGGTGATAAATGGACTACATGCCAACGGATACCTGGGAGCGTTGCCCTATAAAATCCAGGGTTACAAACGAGGGAGACCTCATTCTGGTGAAGTTCGACGACGACTGCCCAGATGTGTTGTCGTTCTTTGGATTAAATATGGAGATCAGCAATGATGGCAAGTTCCCCAAGGTGACAGATGACTTTAAGTGGCCAGCAAGTGTGTCGATGTCCGAACGGAAAAAGTTAATCGAGCGAGAGGTAACTACCCGTGAGATTACACAACGGGTGGTAGTTGTTGAGAAGGGCTCTCCTTGTTACACTTGCATTAGAGGCAATACCCAAGCTGTGGCAGAACAAGAGAATTTATCTCGACGTAGTACTCGACGTTCTCTAGAGTCTCGGATGAGGAACAGTGAGAGAGCAGCAAACCCAAAGCGAAGGCGGGGGCGAAAGTAATGCCGGAAAAGATTACCGTTTACGGCTGTGTGTTTTGTTCAAAGGGAATTCAGTTTACCAATTCCGCTGAGGCAGTCGTGGCCATGCATGAGCGAAACCGACATTCAGATGCTATGTTCAGGGTTCAGCTCAAGGAGGCTGTACACGTAATAGCCTCGTCGGGTAAGGACCCGCGTAACGTTACCATCTTCCCATTAACTAAGTTTCCACCTAAAATACAGGTGGCGGCAGTTAAATACTGGACGGAAAACATAGCCCCCAACTTACATAGCCGATAACTTTTAGTTAACGATTACTGGGTTTACAAAGTCCGATTGTGTGTTAAGATCAGTATAGGGAAACAAATAACAACGGAGTTGAGATGACGAAATACATCTACACATTTGCAGAAGCGAACCCCGATGATGTGGAGCTGCTTGGTGGAAAGGGTGCGGGGCTGGCTAGGATGACGCAGAAGGGCTATCCGGTACCTCCGGGGTTCATCATAACCACCGACGTGTGCAAAGTAGTAATGGCGGGGGATCTAAACATAGAGGACTTCAACGAGCAGTTGTTCGAGGCCATGCTAGCTCTGGAAAAGCAGACAGGACAGACGTTCGGGGGCAAGGACGAGGGTTTTCCCTTGCTGGTCTCTGTTCGGAGCGGGGCCCCTGTTTCCATGCCCGGCATGATGGAAACTATTCTTAACGTAGGCATCACTCCCAGCAACCTAAAGCGTATGGGCAATCCCCGTTTCTCCATTCCTACATATGTGGAGTTCCTGGGTCGTTACGGAAACACCGTTTTGGGACAGACCTCCCAGAGGTTGAAGTCTCCGGTGGCGTTTTACAAAGCCAAGAAACAGTTGGAGCCCGCTGCTAAGTTGACAGATGAGCAACTGCGGGAACTGCTGGTGGTGACACGGGACCGAGTTGTACGTGGGGGGCAGTCTCTGGATGTAATAGACAATCCGTACATTCAGCTCAACAAAGCTATTCGCACTGTTATAGATAGCTGGATGGGCCCCAACGCGATGGAGTACCGGACGCATAATACAATTAATGATCAAATGGGAACAGCGGTAATTGTAGTGGCCATGGTGTTTGGTAACAGAGATGAACAAAGCGGCTCCGGTGTGTTGTTCTCTCGTGACCCGTCTACAGGAGAAAACAAGCCCTACGGAGAATTTGATGTGCAAGCTCAAGGTGAGGCTATTGTTGGGGGAACCACTACACCGAAGACGCTGGACTTCCTGAGAGAGTGGAACACTCCCGTATACGACCAGTTGATGATCCTAACCAAAACACTAGAAACGGACCAAGGAGATGCACAGGATATTGAGTACACGGTAGACAGCGGAACGCTTTGGTTGTTGCAACACCGTTCGGCGAAGCGTACTTCCAAGGCTGCAATTCGTATGGCTGTTGAAATGCACTCCGAGGGCCTCATAACCAAGGAAGTCGCAGCTAGTCGAGTAACTCGTTTAGATCTCAGGAAAGTTGATGTTCCCACTGTTAAGATAACTGGGAACGAGAAGATCGCTGGGACTGGACTAGCCGCGTCGACGGGAGTGGTTTCAGGAGTTTTGGCAATAGCAAATTGGTATATAGAGGAGTGTATAGCAGCGAGTAAACCTTACATATTAGCCCGTGAGATGACCACACCCAATGATGTTCGCTACATGTTGGGGGCTGAAGGGTTTGCTACGGGAACCGGTGGAACTACTTGTCACGCAGCGGTGGTTGCAAGGGGAGAAAACAAGCCTTGTGTGGTTGGTATCTCTGAATGGATTTTTGAAGAATTTGAGCCCGGTAAAAAGATTATCCGAACGCAGTCGGGGCAGACACTACAGGATGGTACGTTAGTCACTGTAGATGGAGATGCTGGGCTCGTCTATAGCGGAGAGTTGGAGGTAGAGCCAGCCGGCGATAACTTCTTCACTGCTACCATCAAGGAATGGCATGAGGAGTTGGGTCTTAGCGGGATAAAGCTGAATATCAAGTTTAACATTGGGCTCAGTTTACGCTCCAACATCCAGGAGACTACAAAGCCCGTGCCACAGTCCGAAACCAAATACTGGTGGCCCGAGTTAGAGATAAACCTGGATACCACCAAGATTGCCGCAGATTTCTACCTGCTGTCTGAATCTGCTAGGATAAATCCTGAACTTAAACCCGTGTTAGAACAGTTCGCCGAGGTGGTCGCCAAGGACCTGGCTATCTATTTAGATGCTGCCTGCGGGGGAGAAGCCCGACATAGTAGAACGGGTTACAGGGGGCTCCTAAGGGGTAGCCGTAATCTAGCCCGCAAGGAGTGGAGAATCCTTAGACAAACCCTAGGAGTAGGATTGCTGTTAGACTTACGGGATGCCTTTAATGATCCCGACCAGTTTACAGGCTCCTTTGGGGGCGAGAAGTGGGCCAATGGGGCGGAGTTGCTTCATCATTTCCTAGTGGGGGAAATCAATGCAGTTACATTCGTTGACCTTGCGTTTGACCTCCAGCACAATTCTGGCTGCATGTTTAACAAGATTCAGTATCACGGAGGTATCCACTACGGATGGAATCTGACGAAGTTGGACCTCATACTGGACTGGAAGCTACACGGAAAGTTTGGTTCCCTGTTGAAGCATTCTTCTAAGAATGTGGCGGACATGTTTTCACTGTGTGAAGATCTCGACGAAACCAATGTAGAGATTATGGGCCTTGAGGTGGTTAGGGATGTATGGGTAAAAGCTTCTGAAAGCATCCTGTGGAAAACCGTACGCATCTCGGATAAAGCCCGTAACATAAAGATACGGGGCTTGGTGGGTAAAGTCATAAATCTAAAAACCTTCAAGCGGGACGGACTATTTGTAGAGGTGATGGTGAATGGAGAGAAGCATGGATTTAGGCTTAAAAACATTGAAGTCTTGGAGCCGGAAACTAGCACACTTCAGCGTCAGTATTTTGGGGAAGGTGGATTTGATGAGCAGAGCTAGTAGACGCAGGGCGCGAAGGGAAAAGCAGGTCGTGCAGGCTGCATCTTACAAGACATACGAAGAGATATGGGGAACGTCGATTTCCGAAGACTATGAGAAGAATACGACCAAGGCTATAACTGTGGGGGGTTATGTCTATACAGGCAAAGCTGGGAAAAAGACTAACTACGTACCCAAGCCCGTATGCCACCACTGGCAGGACGAGGTGGCTGTAGGAGAGTATAATCTCACAGTTAGTGGCTTGTTACGCGCTGACAAAAAGCCATACTCCGATCCGGATCTGGGTATTTATCTAGATGCCAAGTGGGGGGAGTTCCTTCAAGAGGATATGGTGACTCCCGGACTTACTGGGGTTGCATCTCATTCGGAGAGTCCCGCACAGTTTTACATCGTGGTGTGGAAGGACTTTGGAACTATAGATGATGCGCGTTATGCAGGCATAATTGACTTAGCAGTGCAGTATCTCAAAGAGGGCAAGCATGTTGATATTGGCTGCATGGGAGCGCACGGTAGAACCGGAACTGTAGTAGCAGGCATCTTAATCAAGATGGAGGGACTGTCGGCCGCAAAAGCGATCACCGAAACCCGCTTGAGGCATTGTGACGAGGCTATTGAAACCTTTGCCCAACAGCGCTTGATATACACGTATGCGGGAGAGGAGATTCCAAGTCAGTTGTGGCCCGCGAAGAAGACCATGACGACCTCATTGGGCCCAGAGACCAAGTTGGAGTTCCTGACTGAGGAGGAGATTAACGAATACATCGCGGGTTCAATGGATGGTGAGTATCACAGCACTGACGCACCAACGGATATCACCCAGTTCAACGACCCACCTAATGACTGGATCGAAGAGATCTTGGCGAAGCATAATAACTTAAGTAACCTTGGGGCAATCGACCCGGAAGCGGAGGATCTACCATGGTAAGGATTAACATGGATGCACTGTCTGAGTATGTAGCTCTCTTGGAGCAGTTGGGGGAGGAGTATGATCTCATTGATCAATCCGGGAAAATGGGGGACAAACGGAAGAAGGAAATCAAGAAGCAGATCAACGACATTAGCGACAAGCTGGGCGGGAAAAACCAACGAGTGATACTTCCTCTACCCACACTGAAGAAGATGTTTGATCGTCGGATTACGAAGAAGGGCGGAGAGGTTATCGAGGGGAAACTGCGAGACGTTATCGGGATTAAGCGCTTTCAAAACATTTGCGATAAGATTACTACCTATGTCCTCAACACCGCCAAGTTTGAGGAGGCTCGAATTCAGGGGCGGATTACTGAGGAGGAACTGAAGGAAGCTACGTCAGAAGTTGACTATACCCCAGCGGTATACTTCCCGGTCCTTACTGAGGAGGAAGAAGAGTAGATGGATAAGAGAGAATTTGATTTCGTCACTATCTCAGAGCCTACAGAGGAGATCGTGCAGCTATGAGCGAAAACGAACTGGATAAGGTTATTTGGCAAGAAAGTCATGCAGCAGATGAACGCGAACGACACTTAGATCGACTAAAGGAATTAACAGGTAGGGATTATGTCATCGAGGACGACTACGACCCAATGTTTACTGAAGCTAGGAACTTTTTAAGATATTGCATTAGGGAACATCCCTCGGAAACAGCCGAAGATCATATGAAGGCTATTGTGGATGAGATCCACGACAACTTAAAGCAAGTCGTTAAGGCCCTCGCCACCACCCCAAAGTCCACAGATAAGGAAGAATAGATGTTAATACTGAACTGCTTTCGTTGCGGGTCTACAAAAAACACGTTACGGCGGGTGGATAAACCGGTGGAAACTCGGTTGTGCCAACCCTGTCTTCGGGAAACCGAAAGCGTGATTGTGAAGGTCAGCAATAAGATGCGGGTCCTGGTGGGGCCGCTAGGGGATGCGCTTAATCAATTAGGGCCCTGGATGCCCAAGGAAGAAGTACAAGAGATATTGGACGAGATAGATGATTGAGATTTTTACAGATGGTTCCACTCGTCCGACTAATCCGGGACCCAGCGGTTATGGGATAGCGTGGTATCAGGACGGTAAATCCTTCATGGAGCAAAGTGGGTTCCTTGGGGATGACTTAACCAACAATATAGCGGAATACGTTGCTCTAATCGTTGCTCTAAAGTCTCTACATGAGTTTCAGGACATGAACGTCGTTATACGTAGTGACAGTATGTTGGTGGTGAAGCAAGTCAGCGGCTTGTGGCGGGTAAAGCAGCCACACTTACGGGGACTATATGAGGAAGCGATTAAACTTCGCACCGCCCACCAAAAAGTAGGTCGATATATCACGCTAAAACATGTCAAAGCACACGTGGGTATTGCGGGTAATGAGCGTGCTGACGACTTAGCTTTGAAGGCAGTGTTGAATCGCACGTTGTGCAGTAAGTGGATATTGGACTTAGTATCTGAGGTAAGGGAAGCTGCATGAAAATCATAACGTTGGCGGGAAGCTATACTCCAACAGCTCTGGCCGACTACTTCGTTAGTCGAGCTGAGGCCAAGGGACTCGGAGACAGCTTTACCATGAAAGCCCCTTTGGTTAGAGGTTATGCAGCCCTTCTGAAGAACTTCGATAACAATCGTTACCTATTGGTATGTGCAACAGACCGTTTGATTGCTGGAGAGTTCATCCATGTGGTAGGCGTTACGGGTAGATTGTTGACGACAAACGTGTTTAATCGCGCTGTGATCGACCTAGGAGGCTATAACCAGCCTTGGAAGTACATGTACTACGAGCGTTTCTCAGAAACTGCGTATGAGCGTTTCTACTTTGCCTACTGGATGGGACTCCTTGAGGATGTTCGAAACGGGTATAATGCAGATGAGGATCCGATCGAGAAGCTAAACTCAGCGTGTGATTCTGTTGATGCCCGTTTGAAGGAGAGAGGAGCATTGGAGGAGTGGCCTGAGATTGAAGGGGGCGAGAACCATCCCGAAGGTGATGAAACACATTGTGATAGTTGCTGGGTACGATATGCCGTACGACCACAAGGGGGATTGAGTGCTTACACCAGAAGACGTTGAACAAGGTTTATTGAGTTCCATCAAGAACGTAGAGGATTTGCGGAAGCTGTCCCAGGAGGGTGTTCGCTCCGAGCATTTTCTGTTGTATGGGGAGGTGCTTGATTTCATTGTCAACTACGTGCAGGTTTACGAAGGCAATTTCCCCAACCAGGGCGATATCATCAAGCGTTTTTCGAACACAGATCTGGAGTTTGAGTTCTTGGAGGCGGGGGACATCTCCTATTACATAGACGAGTTGCTGTCTCAATACACTGCTAGAATGATGAGTCAAGCTGTACGGGATAGGTTTGGAGCAGGGGGAGTAAATCTCCGGGACGACCCCTACGAAGTTCTGGCCGGGTTAGAGTTGGATCTGCGTGCATTGAAACCTCAGACTGCGAAGCACGTGGCGTTCCTTGATCGAGATGCGCTGTCTAGGATGGTGGCGCTTGAGGAGAAGATCGCGGGCATAGAGAAGGGAGAAGTTGGGGGGATTCCCACGGGATTGGCTTGTTTTGATGGCTACTATCAGGGCTGGCATGAGGGCGAAGGAATCATGGTCGTGGGCCCAAAAGGTTCGGGTAAGTCCTGGTTACTGATGTACTTTGGATGTGTTGCGTATCGAGCAGGCTATAAAGTGCTGTTGGTATCTCCTGAGATGTCGATGACAGAGTGCGGCTTGAGATTTGATGTAGTGCTAGCTCGACAGTTCCGAAATCAGTTTTCTCATGATACGTTGAGTTCCGGGAAAGACGTGGATATGGAGGCGTATCGAAGCTGGCTGTACAAACTTCAGGAGCGGGCGGATTTCATCTGCGTTGACAGCCAATCAGCATCTGGGTTTACGTTCGAGGACCTGTTAGGGCTCATGGAGGAGCACCGTCCTGACCTCATGTTGATAGACGGCATACACTTGCTACAGGGTCGTGAGGGCCAAACCGGCTGGGAAACTATTAAGGAGTGTGCGGATGGCCTGAAGAATGCAGCGCAGTATTACAACAACGTCGTGATCTGGGCTGGCCAGCCAAACACACAGGGGTTGACCAACAAAAATGAGCCGATCCATGACATCATACAGGTGGGATACGGCAAGTCCGCAGTAGAAGCAGCTAATCGGCTGATAACTATTGCTGAGGATCCGGAGAGTAAGTTCAGACGGATTTTCAAGGTGCCATACAACAGAGCAGGAAAAACCTGGGACTCAAAGCAGTATCTCGAGTGGGACGTAGACAGCGGGTTGATTGCACAGATGGACTTTATGGCACCACAGGAATTTGAGAAGGAGTCGTTGTAATGAGAACGGGAATATATGCGATATTTGTTGTTGGTTCGGTGGCGATTATGGCGTTGTTGGTATTTGCGCCTCAGGGATGTGGTTCGTAAATGAAATTAGGTACCTATACCATAGATGTTGAACGCGCCTTGGGGGACCTGGGTCTCGAGCCTAAGGTATGGGGTTCAGACTACGTAAAGGTGGCCTGCCCATTTGGGGATCACGCTAATGATGACATGCGTCCGGGACTGGGAGTTGTTCTTGAGACCGGGCAATGGCAGTGTTTCAAGGGTTGTGGGGGAGGCTCCTTTGAGCAGCTAGCGTCGATGGTCTTAGAGTATACTCCTGTTGAGGCGCGTCGATGGCTTCTAGTTCGGGGAGGAGAGGTAGAGTACGGAATAGACGACTGCCTACTGAACTCTGCTGAGGAAGTTATCGGGTACGAATTTGAAGCTATGTTTAGGCAGGACTATGCACGTCAGTCGACAGAGCGTACTCATAGCTACATACTGGACAGGGGATTCACACCTGCGACGCTTAAAGAGTGGGGAATCCGATATGATGAGCGTACTCCCTCTATTGTGCTTCCGCTGTTTGATGACACGGGTGAGCATTTGGTGGGCATAATTCGAAGGGAAATTCCTGGGTATCCATTGGGTAATAAGTACCTGGTGTCTCCGGGATGCAAGAAGACTAGGTTTCTGTATGGGGCCTGGAAGCATCCGCGCAATACGGGAGTGGTAATAGTGGTAGAAGGACCTCTGGACGTTATATGGATGCATCAGTTAGGCTTTACATCGACGGTGGGAATTATGGGTTCCTCTTTATCCAAGGACCAGGAGAAAAGCCTTTTGAAGCTGGGACAGACCGTCTTTGTTGCTGTGGATAACGATGATGCAGGGAGAAATTTAGACGCTCAGATAGGAGATAAGTTGGGCCATAAGTTGAATGTGGTTAAAATCGAGTTGCCAAAAGGGCGTAAAGACGTACAGGAAATGCCTCGTGAAGAGCTGATGAGGATATTTACTAAAGGCGGTAATCTTTGGTGAGAATTGAGTGTTCAAAGTAGTCAACTGAGGTATAATGTATATATGAGCACCGTTTCGGACGCACAATTTGAAGAAGCTGTTAAGCAGTGGACACCTAAGCTAATAAGCATGTCCTATAAAGTGCACGTTCCCTATATGGAGCGGGAAGACCTGGAACAAGAGCTAAAGTTGATATTGCTTAAATGCCTGCAAAAGTATGATCCCGAGCGGGGGGTAACGTTTCATACGTTCTTCCATAGGGCCTGTTGGAACAAAATCACCACTCTCACCGAATATGCAAACAGGCATTACGGCCCAGAGAAGAAAGGGCTGTCCATGGATGTTATGTTTGACGGTGATGAGGAGGACGGCCCATTATCTCGAGATATGGGCAAGCTATGTAAGACCGTGGATGACTCCCTTGAGCTTCAATTGGAGATCTTGGGATTTCAGGATTTGGAGATTCCCTATATGTTGGGGAGAATGGATTTCATGTCACTGGCATCTACAGCGAAGGCCTACGAGGTAGATGAGAAAGCGTTGAAAAGAGTACGTTATCGCGCGAAAAAGAGAATAGCTGTCTTGAGAAACACCACAGATTATAGTTGTGGACTGAGACTGGAAGTAATAGGAGAGAAGGTATGACCGCTGTACGAAGGGGATTTGGATCTGCACAAAAGAAGTTTGACTCGAATACAGAGTTCATGGGTGAGGGCGGGCGTTTCATTCCTCGCTTGATTCTTCGAGATGATGGAGACAAGGCTAAAATTCGAGTAGTTACCTCTATGGGTCAATGGGGCCCCGAGCCCGAGCATATTGACAAGTATGCAGCGGAGCACGGATCAACTGTTGAGATTTTGAACGGGGAGTTTCATCGAATTGAAAAACACTCTCAGGGAGGCAAGCAGTTTTTCGTTTCTCGCTTGTGTACGCTGGTGGAAGATTCTGACACCTTCGAGCTTTCAGGAGAGTGTGAGGCATGTACGACAGAGATACCTCGCAGTACCCAGTTTATGGCGTGGGTATATCTTTATGCCATATATCACACAAGGCCGGATGCTGAGGGTAAGTGGCAAGGAGTGACGTTAGGCGCAGCCGCCAAGAGATACAAGGAAGAGGTTAACGAGTTCGTTGTTTGGCAGGACGGATTCTACATGGCCCGAAAGATGCTGGGAAAAATTGAGGAGTACGGAACCCTTATGGATCGAGATTACGTCATCACTCGCTACGGGGCCAAGGGAACCCAGAAAATCACTAGAGAATTAGATGCAGCTACGGTAAGCGATATTGAGCAGGAGTTTCTAGCTCAAGTTGCTGAGCTACCCGACCTTGAGGATATCGGATCGGGGCGGATTGAAACCCTGGGTGGAACGGTGGTTGAGTCACCAGGTTCCGTGGTAGACCTGCCCTCTGAGGATCTTGGGGTAGAAACCAAGGATGAGCTAAACCCAAACGATCTTCCCTGGTAAGTGAGGCGCAATAATGAAGATAAACGTTACGTTGCACTCGTCCATTCCTACGGAGACGGGTGCATGGTTGAAGGTGGGACTAGACGTTCTAGAGCTGGACACTGAGCAGGACATTGAAGCCCAGACGTCTGAGGCGCTGGAGACCTGGATTAAGGTGACCCGTAAGTTAAACGATGGCATGTTGGAGCAGGTTGAAGCTATGCTAATTGACCCGGACAGTAACCCCGAGGGGGAGACCGCCACCGCCTATATGGCAATGGTAGACACACTCATCGTCCGTCGCAAGAAGGGGTCCAAGGACATTGAGATGATTGTCCTGGATACCATCGACGAGCTGATCGAAATCTTCCTCCGTGACTTCTGCCTTAAACACAAGCTGGAAGACCCCCTTGACTACAAGAGTGGAGAGGGCAATGCCTACAGTATCGTCCGCCGTGATGTCTTTGGCATCCTCGACCGGGCATACAAGGCAGGCTTCGGTTGGACTGTCCTGGCCCATGTTACTCCAAAGACCATCCGTCATGGGGGAGAGGACCGCATCGTTATGTCCCTTTCGGTCTCAGACTCCTTCCGCAATGCTATCTTCCGCAAGTGTGAGCACATGATGTTCATGGACTGGCACACCATCACTACTAGG
>LAZR01000142.1_pt1 | contig 93086 bp, 142 predicted proteins | sample 329461 | NCBI WGS metagenome assembly LAZR01 (sample SAMN03002196, study PRJNA259156) | marine sediment metagenome | biome: sea floor; feature: Hydrothermal impacted sediments; material: marine sediment; isolation source: Loki non-amplified sample from Loki's castle hydrothermal vent sediment ... | reverse complement strand
GTCGAAATTAAATTCACCCTTGAAATACGGTTGTCTGACATGTTGTTTCTCGATCCTGTTCAGATCCTCCGGGTAGAAGAACTGGTAATCGGAACCCAGATAGTCAATATCGAGTTCCTGAGCGATCTCAGTGGGATGGGCAGCCCTCTTGCACTCATTGTCATACCAAGGACTTCTTAGCTTGCCGTCGAGAATATATGGATAGTCGTCTGGATAGAAGTATTTCTTATTACCGACCTTGAACTCTCCGCAACATCCTGGATCAAGTAGTCTAACTTTTCCGTCAGAGCCGGTTGTGTAAAGCCCCTGATTCTTGCGTGGGTCCTCAGACCAGTGGAATCGTAACACAATAATCTCGGTATTATGGCGAACTGTATAGAAGGCATTGGCCGCTCCTTTGGGCGTGGAGTTAAATATGCGACATTTGGTAACGTCTCTGGTCGCTTTTAATATGTCGTGGCTATTGGGTTGTGAGGCAAACTCATCGAGCATCATGGACCCGCAACGTCCGCCACGAGCCACATCAGTTGTTGTTGATGAACCGTCGATCATGGAACCGTTAATTTTATTGTATAAGTGCAGATGGGTCTTATGAAAACTGCCCTCTTTCATTATGAAATCAGGCTCGTGTTCAATAACGAACAGCAACTTCCAGAACAGGCAATCCGGGTCCTGATGTTTATCTACAAGGTCTTCTACCCGGCTAACCAGACGAAACGACTGCATATCGTAGAAGGTCCATAGCCACTTGTAGCACAGCAGGATAAGCCAAGACGCCCCTGCATCCCTGCTCTTCTCGATCAAGAGGTCATTGCCTTCCAGAATTGCCAGCAAGATAGACAGGATCGCATTGTCCTGATAAGTGAAGCTCAGGAACGGAATAACCGTTGACCGAGGTGTCAATCTGGGATCAAAGGTATATACGAAAGTGTTGATATAAAACAACGGATCACGTTTGCACATTATCCACAGTTCATCCTGATATTCTCTGGACGAATATGCTTCTTTCAAAATCCTCTTACGGTACAGAAGGTTCTCAAGTTTGGTTTGGCCCTGACAGAGTTGGCTGTAAAACTCCGTCGTTATTCCGAACCATCCCAGCGCTTCCACTCTGTCCTTGTTCAGTGAGGAGTTTGTCAAGGAGATAAATAGCCGGCTGGAAAACCAGCCCGGTTTATTCGAATGATAACGGCAGTAAAAGGGAAGGCTTTATGTCGGACCAAGTGAATAGGGAGTATCAATGAAAAGAGCCCTAGCCCGAGGCAGAATACTGCCTCAGAGCCTGTCAACGGACCCCAGAATGGGGCGAGTTAGCTTAAAGGCTAACCTGCTCTATGACAGGATGTGGACAAACTGCGATGACCAGGGGCGAATCTCCGGTGACCCCGATGAGATTAAGTACGCCGTCTGCCCAAATATTGACCAAATCACGAAGGCTGATATCCCGCAGCTCCTTACGGAACTCGATAGCCAGCGGCTCATAAAGCTTTATAACACCTCACTAATCGATGTCGTCCAGATGCTGGACTGGTGGGATGTGCAGAGGCTGCAATGGGCCTGGCCGTCCCTGTACTCACCACCGCAGGGCTGGAAAGACAGACTCCGATACAAAAAGACCGCAAAGGAAGTTGTAACCGAGAATTGGCTTTCACCTGAGAGTCCAGCTGAGTCCTCACCTGAGAATACACCTGAGAACACACCTGAGTCCTCAGCCGAGAATACACCTGAGAACACACCTGAGCCCTCAGCCGAGAATACACCTGAGAATACACCTGAGTCCTCAGCCGAGAATACACCTGAGAATACACCTGAGCCCTCAGCCGAGAATATACCTAAAGAAAGAGAAAGTAGCAAAGAGAAAGAACTTAAAGAAGAAGATGAAGGAGGAAGAAGAAGAGGGAGAGGAAGAGGAATATCACCTGAGCTTCCAGGTGAGAATCCCTCACCCTCTCCAACTGCTTTAGCCCTTTTAAAGTATTTCCCTCAGGCGTTTGGTAGGAACCCTAATAGTCGTGAGGTCGCCTATTTACGCGACATTGAAAAAAAAATGTGTGCTGCGGGCGGCGCCACGGACGCGCAGGTGTATGACGCCTACAAAGAGGCTGCCAACCAGAATAAATTGCATCTCAGCTATGTCCGTGCTGTGCTGTTTGATTGGCTCGGAATTAAGAGGGATCGGTCGCCATGAGTAGCAAGGAAGAGAGGGGTGAAATTAAGAGATTGGAGGCTGGAAATGGAACTAGAAAGGGCTAAGTCTATAGCTGAGAAGATTAAAGCTGTATTGGAGTCTTCGTGTGAAAGGATCGTGATAGCCGGTAGTATTCGCCGGCAAAAGCCCGACGTCGGTGATATTGAGTTGCTCTGCATTCCGAAATATATCGCTGGCGTCGACATGCTAGACGCCAAGATACAGACACTCATCCACGTCGACATGTTGGGCTATCGGTTGAACAAGCTGGGGCGCAAAGTCTATGGTCCCAAGAATAAGCTGCTTGTCCACCTTCCCAGTGGTATCGGTGTCGATGTCTTTAGCACAAATGAGCTTTGTTGGGCAGTTGCCCTGGTGGTCAGGACCGGTGGCAAGATGACTAACAAGAAAATAGCGTCCCGAGCGATAGAGCGAGGGATGCGGTTCCATGCCTATGGTAGGGGTTTTACACTCCCCGATGGCACGAGTGAGCTGATTTGCCACAGTGAGGCTGATGTATTTAAGGCTGTTGGTTTGGCCTACAGCGAGCCCCGGGAGAGGAGTTAAGTATGACGACGGCTAAAATAAGCATTATAGACAGTGACAAGACCGTCTCTCAAACACTAGCCGACTTCAGAAGACTGTTCGCTGATTGGGGGATAGAGGAATGGGAGCCTATCCCCAGTAAGGATGGACGGTCATACTCAGTCAGGTACTTAAAAGCGGGGCAATGGATTGAGATAAACTCTCAGCTACAACCTACCAAGTCTATGAACCTAAGGGTGTGTTACCAGGTAATCAAATACATGAAGCTTTGGGAGAGCCGCGGCGTTACCGGGATAGCTAAGGGGGTAACCTTTGTCGGTGGTTTGGTACCTGTAAAAGATGTAGCGAAGGAAGATTTTGAGGAAAGCTGCGCTACGCTCGGTGTTGAACCTGATGCCACCTGGGAAGAGATCGATAGAACCTACAAGCTCAAGGCCCAGTATGCCCATCCGGATAAAGGTGGGGACCCTGATAGGTTTAAGAGGATTGACAGAGCTTATAACTATATCAAGAAGATCAAGGGGCCAAAGTAAGGAGGCAAAATGCGGTATAAAATAATCAGATGGACCAGGCAGCTGCGAATTTGGCTTGGTGGCAGGAAACAAATGGAGGAAAAGCACTACATGTTCACCCTGCCCAGGCCTTTGACACCGGAAGAAATCTGGGGAAGGCTGTGGAAGCACGGTTGGGGCTACAATACTATTTCCCACGCCTTTGGTGGTCAAATATTTACGGCAAGAAAATTGGTGCCGCCGAGGCACCAATTTCACCTGCGTTTCTACAAGAATGGTGATGTCTCCGGCCATTTTGAGGTTGACCCAGTTCAATTTCTCTTAGAGCACACGGATGGAGTCGACCTCAGGGCTCTCACCCCTGAGGAGAGAGGGGAGATAAGGTCAATTCTGCCCTAGTTATTTCGCTTCTTTACTAATGGGTGCCGGGACGAGGACCGATTCGCAGTCGGCAGGAGTTGTCCCGGCGATACACCTTAACGAGCCATTATACCATTAATCCCAGGCCGCAGCTAAGATGGAAACTCCCACGGCGAGGAGGGCAATTCCGATGACAGCGGCACCAGTCAAGGTAGTCTCACCCAGCTCCGGAGCCACCAAGAACCAACCGCCGGCGGTGACCGCGGCTCCCAGTATCAGCTTCCAGAGGGGTTTGACTACCTTTTGCATGATGAGAGCTGGGTATTATTTCTCCTCTTTGGGGGTATTACTATTCAAATCCTTGACCTTTTGTTCTACCTTGCCGATCTTATACCAGAGCAGGCTGAACTGAACTATCACTATACCGATTAGACCGCCTACTAATCCTTCCATACTCTACTCCTCGTTGATTTTCTTGCTGAAATAAAATGCGGTAACCGCGCCCAGCTCAGTAAACAGGGCGGTACCGCCCATGGTGGCCAGGGCGAGCTGCTCGCTTATGGCGCCATAGACCACCAGGAAGAGAGCAGCGGCAGTGGCCATCGCCACTACGGGCAGGGCTACCCATCTCCTGGTGTTAAGCTTAAATCTGTCGTTGTTTTCCATTTTACACAACCTCTATTGTCTTACCGGTATCTACTTCCCAAAGCAGAGTCGGTTGGCCAAATGTCTGAGTTAGGTTACCTTGTATAATAAAAGCCGTCGAGTAAACTTTATAAATTCCCAGTGGCGGGGGGCGTTTTACATTGGTGTGGGAGCCGTATGGATACCACCATAATGAAGCAGTACCACTGCCCACGTAGATGTCATCCTGATCTACAGGGCTGCGTTCTGCACGCTGAACCTCACTGGGTAAAAACCCAGCGGTTTGTATGCCCCGCCAGTGGTTTGCAACCTCATTATCGTCCTCATCGAACTCCTCCCCTGATTCCTCCAATACCCTGTCCATTGCTTCCTGGGAGATATAGTCAGTTACGTCTAGGCTTACTCCCTCTACACTAAGACTAAGGAGAAATATATATAAGTAGCCCGACCTAGCTTTCAAAAACACCTTGTGGCTGGCCAGGAATCGCTCCGTCTCAAAATTACCTCCTCCGCCGCCGTCGGGGAAAACACCTCTAGCGACCTGGGCAGGCACTACAGCGCTGATAAAGTGATCCGCTTGCTCTGCTACTTTAATAACCACATCCTCAATAACTTGGTAGGCCAAAACAAGCAAGCCTTCAGTATAGACATCAATGTAGACGTGGTAGGGTCCTCCCTCCGCTGGCATGGCTATGGGCAAGCGTATGTTCTGGCTTACCCCAGTGGAAGTAAACGCTACCTTACCTGAGGTCGCCACCTTGGTGGTGTCATTCGGTCCCAGAAATATCTCCGCTTGGCAGCTAAGTCCTGCTGGCGACATAGTGATAGGTGCTACGGCTGTTTTAGCCTCGCCTGGTGCAAATTCGCGCATTGAATGCTCCTAATTTTTATTCCCATGTTATAGGACCGACTGTACCTGCAGGGATGATGACATCCTCAGTCGCTTGGTAGACGAGAAATCTCATGCCATTAACGAATACGTCAAGGTAGACATGATAAGCTACTCCGCCGGCAGTGGGCATTGTCACCGGTAACCTAACTGACTGGGCTGCTCCGGTAGAGATAAAGGCTTTTCGCCCCGATGTGGCCACCTTGGTGGCGTCATTCGGTCCCAGGAACAGCTCGGCTTGGCAGCTAAGGCCTGCTGGGCTCACAGTGATGGGCGCTACTGCGGTTCTGGCTACCCCTGGTACCATTGTCGGGTCAAGCATCTCTACTGAGATACGTTCTGGCCCGTCACCCTTTGTCTTGGCGAATTGCATTTTGCTTTCCTCCTATTCCCAGGTTATTTCTATTGGCTCTCGTTCTACTGGCGGACCGCCGACAAAGTGAGCGGTAACTTCTTTATTTCGATCCATTAAAATACCGACTCCCGGATTGGTGCCCGTGGCATCACCGCTCCAGTGGTCAAAGACAGCCCCAGTATCGGGCACAGCAGTTAGGGTGACCATAGCGCCGGCCTCATAATCTCCACTGCCTGGGGTCACGATGCCATTGCCCACTCTAAAAACAGTGAGACGATATGTGCCTGGTGGTGGTGGTGAGAACCAAGGCCAGTATATTTGGAGAAATCTGGGCAAGGGAGGCCCCATGGCCGGTGGCATTGGTATCAAATCTTCTGCTTCAAAGTTATTCATCACCATCTTTTAATTATCTCCTTATCCATATATCCTCATCCCAATCCAAGTGTGGGGAAAAACCTCGCCCTCGTTCTCGGCCTCGAGTCTGCCCTGAAGGGGGTTTTCCTTCCTGCTGCTGCTTCTGTATAATCAATTTCAACATAGACCTGGGTGACACGCTGCCAATACGTAGGTACAGCTTGGCTAGCCATTTGTATCCCAATCTGTAAGGCATCTATGTCAGCCCATGTCCAAGCTGCTACTGTATAAGGATTCTGTGTCCTAATAGCGTTATTAAGGACATAAGAGGTAGTCATATTAGTCTTAGAAGAGTAATAGGTAGTACTGCTAACTCTTATCAAGATGTTATAGTCAGTTTCTAATAAATTTTCTGTTTTAACTCTTACATAAACGGTGATTTTATTTATCGTTCCAGAACCAGAACTAGCAGGTAGATTATAAGTATCCCTAAAATCATCGTATTGATTGTTATAAGTGGTATCGTCATCACCACCCCCAGTGTCATCTACATTCTGCCAATTAGGAACTACTGGAACGGGGTCAAGCTCAGTTAAATCCCCAGCAGTGCTTGGTCTTAGAGTTTCTGTATCATTTCTAAGGTCAATCTCACGCCTGAGACCATCGGGGGATAAAAGGATAGCATTGTAACCATCAAGCCAGATACACTTCCAACCCTCAGAAAGTCTCCTTTTAAAGTATTCCTGACAAGTTTCACGAATACTTACGCCCATTTCAACCTCAACTCTTTCCTGTCAACCAAAGAGCCACGACCCATAAAATCTTCCCTGTCAGTAAACCCAAGTTCCTGAACATTTAACAAGTTAGAATCATTCCAGAACTTCTCTAGTATCTCATCTTTTTTTGGCTCAAAGTCAGTCTCAGTCGAAGTAAAACCCTGTCCCTCTAAGGCAGTTACCAGAGTTTCCAATAAGGGTGCATGCTCTTCGGGTATATCTCTATGCCAAACACCAACATATAGCTGGTTATGGGCAGTCCTATAAGCATCAACTGCTACTCTGCCGGCTAGAATTTTGTCTTTATCGACCATTGGTAGACCTCCCCCAGAAATTCAACAGTAGCTGGAGACTGTTGAATTTACATAACTTCCAAAAGTGCGCCCTTAAGGTGACGGTGTCGCAATCCCAAGCTTATTTCTCCAGGGTGGTGAAGGTGCCGTCCCCAGTCAGCCGGAACAGCCCAATGTGGTCGCAGCGGAGTTCCATATCTACCATCGGCTTGATGCCCAGTTCGCGGGACACCTTCTCGAAAAACCAGAAGTCCTCCGACGGACCCTCCGGTGGCCATTCGAACCAGGGGAAAGTTGTCCTTTCGAACACACTTCTATGAATGAGTGAACAGCCTAGCCCGGTGACATCAACCTGGACTAGTCGCCCATCTTGTTTGGGTTCGATAGAGAGGTAGCCATTATTATTTACATTTATCCAGGCGGCAAGACCCCGCTCCTCAACCCTCTTCTTCGCCCAATACAGGCCCGAAGCAATGGGCAGCGCGTAGCTCAACAAAGTGGTAAGGAGGTCCGGTGGTCCTAAGATATCATCATCGAGGAAGAACAGGTATTCAATAGGTCGGGCTAGTGCCTCCTGCACCAGCTTTGTCCGCTGAGTGGTCAGGCTCAAACCGCGCATCTCGAGATATGATGTCCCTGGGGGCATCTGAAGCCCGGTGAGAAACCAGTCACGCCACTGGCGGTAATCGGATTCCCCCCTGTGCGGAACGAGTATTATCACTTTTTGCTTATTGAGGCGGTCCCAAGACATGCCCATTTAATTTACTCCTATAAAAGTTACAAAGTCGCCGGAGATGTTAGCAACGACTCTCGCTCGGCCGAAATTGTCAATATCCAAACTTACCGCCTCCCCATACGCCAGTAGAAAACCGAAGCCGGAATAGGGCATTTGCGTCGCTACTGACCCACCCACAAAAACATCTCCTGACAGCGATTTTATAATTGCCGACTTAACAGCTCCACTAGTAACGATGGTGCCTCCAGAGCCCGAGGGTACGGCTAGAAGAGCCCCAGTTATTACCGCACCTGGGACCTCGATGCTGACCGTTTCACCGCTGACCTTTACTACCTGGGTTGCCGGCAGCATGACGCCTTGCCCTGAGACAGCAACAAAGGGTCCTGAGGCAACCTGCACCATCTGCCCCGAAACCAGGACACGAGCACCCGAGGCAACAAAAACCGTCTCGCCGCTGACCTTTACGACCTGGGTAGCCGGCAGCATAACGCCTTGCCCTGAGACAGCAATAAAGGGTCCTGAGGCAACCTGCACCATTTGCCCCGAAACCAGGACACGAGCACCCGAGGCTGGGGTAACCGTCTCACCTGAAACCTTTACTACCTGGGTAGCTGGCAGGCTAATCATCCCAGAAGTAATGCGGCCAACAACACCGAGTCCTGAAGCAATTTGTACCAGCCCGGAAGCGACCTGTACCATTTGCCCCGAAATCAGGACACGAGCACCTGAGGCGGCAACAACCGTCTCGCCGCTGACCTTTACGACCTGGGTTGCCGGCAGCATGACGCCTTGCCCTGAGACAGCAACAAAGGGTCCTGAGGCAACCTGCACCATCTGCCCCGAAACCAGGACACGAGCACCCGAGGCAACAAAAACCGTCTCGCCGCTGACCTTTACGACCTGGGTAGCCGGCAGCATAACGCCTTGCCCTGAGACAGCAATAAAGGGTCCTGAGGCAACCTGCACCATCTGCCCCGAAACCAGGACACGAGCACCCGAGGCTGGGGTAACCGTCTCACCTGAAACCTTTACTACCTGGGTAGCTGGCAGGCTAATCATCCCAGAAGTAATGCGGCCAACAACACCGAGTCCTGAAGCAATTTGTACCAGCCCGGAAGCGACCTGTACCATTTGCCCCGAAATCAGGACACGAGCACCTGAGGCGGCAACAACCGTCTCGCCGCTGACCTTTACGACCTGGGTTGCCGGCAGCATGACGCCTTGCCCTGAGACAGCAACAAAGGGTCCTGAGGCAACCTGCACCATCTGCCCCGAAACCAGGACACGAGCACCCGAGGCAACAAAGAGTCCTGAGGCAACCTGCACCATCTGCCCCGAAACCAGGACATGAGAGCCGCTGCCCATAGCAACCATCTGCCCCGATAATAGGATATGAACTCCCGAGGCGACCTGTACCATTTGCCCTGAAACCAGGACACGAGCACCCGAGGCGACAACAACCGTGTCGCCTGATATGCGGGCACGGACTATATCGGAAATCGTGGCGTGAATCGCCATTTCGCCAGATGCGGTTATAGCAATACTTCGCCACTCGCCACTCGTGTAATCGTAACCATCTATGCGAACACTTGTAAAGTAATCAGGCTTGCCAATGCCCCTGGTCGGGTAGGCAAAAGTTGATGTAACAGTTTCTTGGCCTGCCCCGACATGCTCAATGCCCTCCAGGCTCTCCACCACTATTATAACTGTCACGGTATGTTGGTTCGCAGAATCGGCGTTGCCAATCTCAACAGTGATGGGGTGCCTAGCTCTGAGTGGTTCATGGAGAACGAAAGTGGGGGTGACTGCATCCAGGGATAAGTATCTCTGGCCGTAATCCGGGTTGGGGAGGAATTGCTTTCCCGCATGCTCTATGGCGACATCTACTAGGCCGTTACAGCCCTCTGGCCAATGAATGATCACCTGTTTAATAAACCCATCGAAGGGGGCATATTCGGCTATCCTTACGCCCTGGCCAGACGGCAGAGTGTAGGCGAAGGGTATTTGTTCGGCATGCATCTCGGTCACCATGGCTCTCCTCCTACTGACAGTCCACAATCTCTCCAATAAAAAACGGGGCAAGTCACACTTGCCCCGTAACCTATATGTTAGGAGAGAAGGGGTAAATTGTCAACCTCTAGGCGGGGCCGGTCAATTTTACCAGTAGCTGCCGTTGGCTAGGTCTTGGAAGAGTCGGAGATGGCCCTTGGCTGACTTCTCGATGCTGAAATTCATTCCCTGCTGAATAATATCCTGAGTCTTGAGCTTGCCTACGGCATCGCTTGTTATCAACTCCTCCGCTTCCTCCAAGGTTGATACCACAAAGCCGCTTTTGCCCTGCTTTATCAGTTCCCTGGCCGCCCCGGAATCCTTGCTGATTACGGGACAGCCACAGGCCATGGCCTCGACCGTAGTCAAGCCAAATATCTCTACGTAGTTGGGCCAAGTAATCAGTGCTTTGTGGCTCTGGTACTGTCCTACTGCCTCCTCTCGGCTTATGCCCGGGTTAACCCTGATCTGCCTACCGTCGCTCTCGTTGAAGCACTTGGTAACATAATCCTGGCTGGACACGATTTCGGTGTCGCCAAAGGCATCAAGTCCCACCCGGCATTTCTTGGCCAGCTGGGTAATCTCCAGGAACCCTTTCTCCGGTGTATACCTCGCCAGAAAAAGATAGCGGTTGCCTCTCTCAACACCGGGGTCAGCCTTGTAAAAGTCAAGGTCGATGCCGTGCCCAACCACCTGGCAGGATACGTTCCAGCGGCTGCGTATGATATTAGCCTGGGCTTCGGAGAAGGCAAGTATACACGGCTTTTGTACAGGTGGCGGTGCGCCCAGACCGTAGGGGTCGGTGTGCCAGCAATGAATTATGGGGAGCTGCTTGTCGCTCTCCATCTGGGACAGAACGGAATACCAGAGCCAGGTGTTGTCCTCGATGGCATCAAACTCGCCGCTTTCCAGCCTGTTCTTATATTTTAGATAGGCAGCCTCCTCAGGCTCCCGTAGCCCAACGCTGATTAGCTCAATCCCTTCGGGGAGCTGGCTGTCACCGGGGGCAACTACGGTTACTTGGTGCCCAGCCTTCTGAAACTCGCAGGCCCACTGATAGACAAGCATTTCAAGCCCAGAATAGCCGGGAGGGGGAAGATTGTACATAGTTGTGCTGATCATGAGTATTTTCATTTTATTACCTCCATCAGGACGAATCCCTCTTTTCTCTCAATGACGATTTTCTTACTGGTGAACTGGTCTCCTATGGCTTGCACCTTTTTTGGGGTTGCTAAATATGTATGCTTGAAGGATGTTGCCTCTGGTGTGTCTGCCTCACCGCCGGGGACAGTGATGAGCACCTTGCGGTGGGCTACCCGTTCCGCCTCTTTTAGGGCTGGAGGGACATCTGCCCAAAAGAGATGCTCTAAAATATCGGGTAGCATAACTGTGTCGAATTCCCCATCTCTGAATGGTAAATCCCGGGCGTCAGCCACTAGGAACTTGCGCTTTGGAGCCAGGATTCTGGCCAGGGCGATGTTATGGGGGTTCAAATCAATACCCACCTGTCCCTGGCACCAAGCGATGATAATTCCAAAGTTACAGCCTATCTCCAATACTGTCCCGACGCAGCGTTCTTTAAGCCACTCCATGCGGGCGACCTGATGTGGCTTGACCATGGTATCAATACGGGTCGGTCCCTCGACATGACCTTCCTTCTCCACCCATGAAAAGTATCTCTGTAGTTGCTCCCGCTGTCTTTTAGCTTCCTGTGATGTCCACTCTCCAGACCAGAGTACCTCATAAAGCTGGTTGTAGCGTTTGTTCAACACCTCCGCTGGAGTATCTCCATAGGTAATGGTTGTGGCCTGGGGGAAGTTCCAATAGTGGCTGAAGTCTGGGTCAATCCAGGCCACCCCGTATTTGGCTGGGTTAGCCCAGACATCGCTCCCAGGATAAGGAGTGAAGCGGGAAAGGATTATCTTGCTCGGCTGGGCTCTCTCCAGGAAATCTCTGGTGAGGTTGATTGTTTCATCGGTCTCCCCAGGCAGGCCGGTCATGAAAAACGCCTTTGCCTTGATTCCGCTGTCCTCGGCAATCCTTATCGCCCTCATGTGTTCCTCGATTGTTTCCTTCTTGTTCACGATGTTGAGGACACGCTGGTCGGCACTCTCCACGCCAAAACCGACCTCATCGCAGCCAGCCAGCCTCATGGCTCGAGCCATATCCCTGTCAAAGAGGTCGGACCGGGTATGGCACTTCCAGTGAACCTTTAGCGGCTCAAGGAGACGGCAGATGTCGAGCACCCTCTCCGGCTTGAGGGTGAAGCTGTCATCCTCTAGCCGGAAATGGGAGCAGTTCCATTCATCCCTTATTTGCTTAATTTCCCCGGCAACATTCTCCGGTGAGCGAAAGCGCACGGGGCGGGGCTTATCCTGACAGAAGGCACAGCTAAATGGGCAACCCCGTGAGGTGATGATTGATGTCGCCATAGGCCCTCTGCCATAGCCCGCTCCTTCAAACAGAGTTTCCGAGAAGCTGAAGGAATGTCGTGCCGGGAAGGGTAGCATATCAAGGTCTGCCACAGGTACCGGGTAAGCAGTGCCTAGATTAGTATTCTTAATCAGGTCAACTATCACCTGCTCGGCCTCGCCTACTACTATGGTATCAAAGTCCCGACAAGCTTCAGGCAAATAAGTGGCATGGGTACCACCGATGATGGTAATCGTCTTGGAGTTTCTCACCTTGACAAGACTAGCGATTTCTCTGGCGGCCAATATCTCACCAGTGGTGGCGGTTATGCCCACAATTGGAGCCTCCGGGATGAGGGCAAGGTCAATTTCCTTATCCCGTAAATCGGCTATAGCTACCTTAACCCCGGCTTTTAGTAGCACTGCCTCAAGGTAGGCAAGCCCCAGCGGCCACCTGGTTGTCGGATCGGACAACTGGGAGTTGGGGGGCTGGACTAGAACTATATCTACCAAGGTACCTTTCTTACCCCCTTATATCTCTTAGTGAGAAGTGCAGAACTTATGTTAAATCAGATTCAAGTGGTGGCTTTTTCAAGTAAAACAGCCTCAAAAGCCTATGCTTGTTAAGTATAGAGTAGAAATACCATGAATCTGTCAAGTATATTTTTACTTAACAATAAACCTTGCACTTCCCTATCTCTTAAGCAAATGTGCAATTGAAACAAAGTGTTACCTCGTCCCTTCTTCCTTCATTATGCAGCTCGCAGAGTGCATTCAGCTTCCCCCCTTTCCAGATATCTAAAAGACTTTCTTCATTGGCATTGCCAATCTCGAGTAATCCATCGGCATCCCAGCAGCAATTAGTCACAACTCTCCCGTCATAGAGAACAGTGAGCCCATCGGATATTGAGCGGCAGGCTGTCTTGACCGGGATTAGATACTTCCCAAGCGGTGAATTGCAATAGGCTGCCGGGTTGATGGAGACTATCGAGGCCAATGGCCTCCAGAATTCTATGAATAAGTCTCTCTCCATCTCAGTTTGGAAATTAGTATCAAATATCATTGAGGCGCAAGTGGTGATATCGGGTCTCATTGAGTGCAGCATTACAATCGCCTTTTTCACTTTGTCTACTGTCTCTGCCTTGAGACCGGTAAATGCCTCGTAGGTCTCCTTGAAGAAGGCGTTTAGACTGAAATTGACCCACTTCAGCGTGCTTACTGAAGCCAGTTTCCGCACTGTGTCATCGTTGAGGAGGGAGCCATTGGTGGGCAAAGCTATCTTGGTCCGGGGCAATTTTTCCTCTATCAGTTTCAGAAGTTCATGCCAGTTTTTTAACATAAAGAGTTCGCCGAAGTTGACGGGCACGACCTCCTCTGGCGGTTTGTCCCAAGCTTTCACCTCATTTAGTATTTTCTTCAAGAGCTTCATGCTCATCTTACCGTGCTGCCTCAACTGGAAGTTCAAATGGCATGGGATGCACTTGGCGTTGCACTGGTTGATGGTATCCAAGCGTATCTGCCTCGGGTATTCTTGGAGGGTATACTTTATATAGCCTGCGGCTGCTGGCGCCGAGGGTCTGATGATTGTGGGTCCTCGAGCTATATTACCCCACCTCACCCCGCTGGCTACATTGTCCATAACCTCAAGGAGTCTGTTTACAGTGGCTTCAACACTCCACCTCTCAACTGCCTTTTCTCTTATCAACCTGCGGTCAAGGCTATCTACCTTCATCATTAGTTGCTTGAAGTCCTCCCTGTCGTTAGCCAAGAAGCCAGTTACCTCGTGCTCTATTATTTCAGGGAAGGCACCGGTGGTGTAGGTAACCACTGGGCAGCCGCATAATAGTGTGTCCACTATTTTGTGTGAATGTGCCTCCCCTTGCCCTAGGGGATAATTTATGGGGTAAATAAGAGCCCTCGCTTCCTCAAGGAAGGCAATCTTGGTCGAGTCGTCAACCTCACCCTGGTACACGACCCCGCTGTGGCAGCCTTCCTCGACCTTTGCCAAATATTCAGGCGGGTCGCCAGGACCGGAACCGCCGATGATGTCAAGTGACACGCCCAATTCGTGGCAGATGTCAATAGCCTCCAGGCAACCCTTTTGCGGTCCCATCCTGCCCAGGAAAAGGAAACTGCCCTTGGCAGGCTTCAGCTCCCCGGGATGCCCGCAGTGGGGATCGACAACCTTTGCCTGGTAACCGTAAATATGTCGAAACCGGTTAGCCTGCCACTGGCTCAGGGCACATATGTTATATCTCGGCTCCTGCGGCTTCATGATGTAGGGGTCATGCCATATGAAGGCAACGGCCGGCAAATCGTTCTCCATCATGCACCAATGGGAGTGTGAGAAGTCCAGGATGGCTTCAAATTCCTGAAGCCTTGAGCTGTAAATCCAATATGCCTTTCTCTCTGACTCCACGAAATCACCACAGGATCCGGTGTTAATGTGCTCTATTCCTTTGGGCAAGCGGCTGCCCTGGGGGGCTACCAGCGATACTTGATGGCCACGGTCCTTAAGCTCATTGCTTATAAGCCGCACCAGGGTTTCAATCCCGGCATACCTGTTTTCAGGGGAAACAGGGAAAATGGCTGTTGAAATCACTAAAATTTTCATATACACTCCTCTAATTTCATCTTCTTTGCTTTTTAAGGTAGAATTCGGTTATAAATAAAGCGATGCACAAGGAAAATACAATTATACCGAATATATAAGGAAACATCTTCATCACCTCCTAGTTTTTCCTTTAATTTGATGTAGTTCTCCCAAGCCTCATCGCGTTTCCGCTGAACCTCTTGCCAACTTTCCCTAGTTTGCTCTCTAATCCATGTCGGTTGTTACTATCCAATGATATAGCCTTTTAATCCCGTCTTCCTTCAATACTGTGGGCTTCCAGCCAAAATCTCGCTCAGCCTTGGCTGTATTGCTGATATAGATTTTCTGGTCAGCCCTCCGCCAGGGGCCGAAATTAACTTCTGATGGTCTTATATCTAGGTGTTTGTCAAGAAATCCGAGCAACTCCAGAACTGAAATAGCATTCCTCCTCCCGCCGCCAACATTGTATACTTGGCCCTCAATTTCATCGATTTTAATCAGAGCTTTATCTAGGCAGTTTATAAGGTCAGTGATATAGAGAATATCCCGCACCTGTTTTCCGTCGCCGTAGATGGTTACAGGCTTATTCTTCATGCTTCTTTGGATGAACCAAGCAATCCATCCCTGGTCCTCAGTCGGGTGCTGCCCAATGCCATATATGCCGGACATCCTGAACACCACCGTCCTTAGACCGAAGGTTCGGGCGTAGTCAAGGCAGTAAGTATCGCCTGCTCCTTTGGATGAGCCATAGGGGCCCTCCATGTCAAGAGGGTATTCCTCATCTATCCCCTCCCTGCAGTCCATCAGCTCCCATCTAGTTGATGTCTCCTTAAGCTTAATTGGCCTCCTTGTCAGGTCGCCATACACCTTATTCGTGCTTAAATTAAAGATTATCGGATCAGTCTTAAATATCCTAGCCGCCTCGAGCACATTAAGCGTACCCAGAGCATTTACCTCAAAGTCATCTATCGGCTCTTCCAGCGAGGTTGTCATAGCGGTCTGAGCCGCGCAGTGATAGACAACATCAACTTTTTTCATAGCAACTAGCACCTGCCCTAGGTTCCTCACATCACCCAGAGCAAATTTGAAATGTCGGCTATCGCCATATTTAGCTAAAAGCCGGCCAATATTTCTCTGTGCACCGCCACCAGGGCGGGACAGATTGTCAAAGACCACTACATCGTGCCCTTGCCTTATACAGTGCTCCACAATGTTCGAGCCAATGAAGCCAGCACCACCAGTTACTAAAACATTCATTTACCACCTAGGTCCTTTCCCTGCCCATGCTTTTTCCAGTTCATATTTCTCCCTCCAATTATTGACTGTCCACCACATACCATTATGCTTGTAAGCTTTGAGGGTGCCTGCCTGAACCAGCTTGGGAAATACGTCATACTCGAAACTCCCTCTTTCAGGGAACTCTACTGCCTTCGACATCAGATACCAGCCACAACTGGTGTACTCTTTCAGCACTGGTTTCTCACCGAATGACTTCACCACGTTATTTTCAGGCTCCACCTCTACTAAACCAAACCTCAGGCGGTAGGGAGTAATAGATATCGCAGGGGAGCCCACACGGCATAGTGCACCGATGTCGACATCGGTAATATCATCGCAGTTTATGACCAGAAACTCCTCATTCTTGATATAATTAAGCGCACTTCGTGTGCTACCAGCACTGCCTGGTGGCTCCTCATCGCAGACGAGTTCAACCGACACCGGGTATGGTAACCCATCCTTCAGTGTGGTATAAATCGCATCATAGTGTTTCCTCTGAAGAGTTATAATCACTCTGTCTATACCCCACTGGCAGAGCCAATCAAGCTGGTGATAGAGCAGTGGCTTCTCCCTAATCTCTATCAGTGTCTTCGGTTTACTAAGAGAAACGGGCCAGAATCCTAGTGCCTCACCAGCAGCCAGTATGATCGTTTCTGTTACCGCTTTCATATCTCCCTCCAGTATTGGAGAGTGTCGGATAATGTTTGCCGAAGGGGTATTCTGGGCTCCCATCCGGTTAATTTCCTGAACTTTGAATCGTCAGCTATCTGAATGGTGACATCCTTTGACCGTAAGAGTCTTTCAGCCACTTCTACCTTGGGGTGTATGTTGCTGAAGGACAAGAGAATCCCTAGGACACTTCGCATATCCATTATTTCGTCCCCAGCAATGTTGTATACCTCACCTGGCTCTCCCTTATCGAGTAGTAGCCAATAGGCCCTCACTGTATCCCGAACATCGCAGAATGTGCGCACCGAGTTAAGGTTGCCTACTCTTAACACCGGCTCCTGTAGCCCCTTCTCAATTCGCGCTATCTGCTTGGCGAAGGCAGAGACCACAAAGACCTCTCCACGCCTTGGCCCAGTATGGGTAAAAGCCCTGCTTCTCACTGTGCCAATGCCGTAAACCTGGGAATACATATAGGCTAATGCATCCTCGCCCATCTTGCCCACGGCATATGGGGATAATGGCCTAAGGGGGCATTCCTCAGTAATTGGCATATCATTTTCATCTGGCTGGCCGTAAACTTCGGGGCTGGAGCAGACATGGATTTTCGGGGCTATACCAGCAAGCCGGACTGCCTCAAGCAGGTTTATTGTGCCAATAATGTTGGTAGTGATAGTATCGTTTGGTGTCTGCAGGCTGTAAGGGACATAGGATTGGGCGGCAATGTGGAAGATCCAGTCGGGTCTTATTTCCCTAGCCATCGTTAACATTGAGGAGAGGTCACGGAGGTCTCCATCGTAGAGCTTCAGCCTGTCCTCAATGTGTTTTATGTTGTCCCTTGGACTTCGCCATCTCTTCAGCCCGTATGTCTCCACATCAGGGTGATTCTCGAGGATATAGTCGGCCAGATGTGAGCCAACGAAGCCAGTGATTCCGGTAATCAGTACTCTCATCTTCCCCCTTTTAGAGAGGCTCCCTCTCAGAGCACTTAAGACAAATTTCCTCGATAGCCTCGCGATACTGAAAGTCAAGCAAGTCCTTATCAAGCACCATCATCACCTTGGAGCAGTCGTCGAACTTACAGCAATCAATTGGCGGTTTCTTGCCTGCCTTAGATTCAGAAAGGCGGAAGACATCCCTATCATTATGCTGAGAGGAAAACTCAATGATGGTCGAGGCTGCTAGCCCGGTGAAGCTATGTTTCTCACCAGGCTTAATCGTCTTCGGTCTCAAATAAGGCTCGAGTATATAATCTCGCCCTTCAATGGTTAAGCTCACTTGTCCCTTCAGGCAGTAAAAGGTTTCTTGCTTTCGTTTATGATAATGCAGTGATGATTCCGCTCCCTGGTCCAAGTAGAGTAGTTTCCCGCAGTACTCATCGCAGTTGATGATAATTACCTCTCTGCCCCAGACCTTTTTAACTTCCTTGAGCTCCTCTTTTACCATACTGTCAGTCCCCTCCAGTCAAAGGTCACATTCTCGGGCCTGAGTCCTATTGTCCTCAGCGCCTCGGCCACATCACCTTCCTTTCCAGGAGCGAATAAAAACATGTAGCCTCCACCGCCAGCACCGCTCAGCTTGCCGCCCAGTGCTCCAGCACGCCTGGCTACACTGTAGATGGCATCGATAACATCATTCGTTACTAGCGGGGTCTGTTTCTTTTTGGTCTGCCATGCCTCATCCAGTATATTCCCAAAAGCAGTTATATCATTATTAAGCAGAGCATTGGCTGCCTCCTTGGCCAGTTCCCTTTGCCGATGAAGTGCTTCCAGCACTTCAGGGTCCGATTGCTCCACCCGGCGGGCCTCATGCTCCATTATTCTGCTGGAACTTTCTCGTCTGGAGTGGATAAAGATAAGGATGAGTGAACTTTCTAGTGTGAGCAGTGTCTCCGGCTTCAGCACAAGGGGTGTGACAGTTACTTCTTCGTAGCCAAAGGTTATTAAGTTTAGCCCGCCCCAGCAGGAGGCATATTGATCCTGTTTCCCACCGGCTATGCCCATTTCCTCAGTCTCTATCCTGTAGGCCATCTCGATTATCCCATTTCTGTCCAGTTTTCTATCTAGCAAAGTATTGAGGCAGCCTATCATAGCTACACCCAAGGCACCAGAGGTACCCAACCCTGACCTAGGTGGAGCATCTATCCTTGTCTCAAGGGAAACCTCTAATCCCAACCTTTTGGCAAGCTTGGCTAAATACTCTGGCTCAGTTTCGTCTATGGGGTATGAGACAAACTGGTTGCCTCCCTGTTCCATCCTTACCGTAACATATCGGGTTATGGTAGCTGACACTACACATCCTCCGTATTTGGATGCGAAGGCATTAATATCACTCCCGCCTCCGGCGAAGCTAATTCGCATGGGGGCACGCGACATAATCATAGGTAGTGGCCCACCTCGTCTCTTTGTGACAGTATCGGGTCCTTGGTTGGCCACCAGATATTAAACCTGGGGTCGTCCCATTTAAATGTTTTCTGGTTTGGGTTCAAAGGGGCATAATACTCGGACTGCTTATAATGAAATACAGCATGGTCGGATAAAACCAGAAAGCCGCTACCGTACCGCGGGTGCTTGAAAAGCTGATAGTGGTTCTTATCGGATAAGATAAATGACTGCCATTTGCCAAACTCAGGGTGGAACTCTTCGCAGTTCACCACCACATAGTATAGCCGCCCATATAGACACTGATTGAGCTTCCAGCAAGAGGGGCTATAATGGATGCCCCTGAGTACATCCTTGGTTGAGATAGACACATTCTCCTCGACAAAGTCAACATCAATGCCCGTTTCCCGGTATAGCCTTTGGTTATGAGTCATCACATAGTCGCCCCTGAAGTCCTCGAAGATATCCGGCTTTATCAGGAGCACATCATCCAGCTGCGTTTTAACTATTTCCACGATTCTCCTCCTTTGGAAGCTTAAAGATCTTTTCCGTAATATAGTATTGATAAACCCAGTCTCTAAACTTCTTGAAGAGGCTATTTGGGGGTATGACTTTAATAAAAGCCATCGCAAGTTTGTCCCAGGGGAAGGGAATTTTGGCAATTATGGCTCCTAGCAGGTAAATATTATACCTCACATTCTTTTCGTGTTCGGAAAAACAAGACAGTGTTGATTTCTCCGAGCAGCCAGCCATGTCACTTTTATGGGTCTGGAGGTCTATAATGCCATGCTCGACACAGTAGGTATACAAATCGGTCCCCTTCAAAGGAACCGTTGTTGAAAAGGATGGGTAAGTCACTCTTCCTTCCTTACTCATCCTTATGGCATCCAGGTCGTCTTGGAGTGTCGATTCGGGGGCGGCGAGCATATAATTAACCCACGTGTTTATGCCGTGTTCCCTTATTTTCCTTAGCCTCTCCACCAGATTTTCGCTTTGCATCTGCCTTCTCAGGATATGCTCCCTGACGTGCCGTGCCGTGCTATCCACAGAGAGATGGACAGAAAAGCATCCGGCTTGCTTGAGCAACCTCAGTAGGTCATCGTCAATCGTATCCAGTCTCAGGTAGCAATTAAATGGCACGCCGACCCTTTTGGAGTATTTTTCAGCAAACTCCACAAGCCAATCGCTCGCTTTCAGTGCGAATAAGTCATCGCCAAATTTCACGAAGTCCATTCTGTATTTTCCCTTTACCCCCTCTATCTCCTGGATAAGCCTGTCCACAGAGAAGCGTCTGACAATTGGGCCTTTCCCCTTGTAGAGCTTGTGGTAGTAGTTATTGGAGCAGTAAGCGCAGGCAAAGGGGCACCCCCTGGTTGCATAGAAGGTCTTCTTTACTACATTCTTAAGATAAGAATTGGATACGACCAAATCTCTATCTGCCATGGGCAATTCATCAAGATTCCTGATAAGGGGGCGCACCTCATTTATTCCGCTTCTGGTAATGAGGTTAGCGACATCATCGAAAGGTTCTTCCCTTTCTACTCTGTTCAGGAAATCCCCGAAGGCGTATTCTCCTTCACCACGGCAATAGGCATCCATTCCGCTTTCAGGGAATGTCTCCGGGGAAAATGTTGCCTGGGGTCCTCCCATAATGGAGATAAAATTACTTGCCTTCATTGCCCTCTTATGAGCCTCCACAATAGCCCGGTATCCCATTATATTTACCGAGTACGCGACCACATCAGGTTTTAATCCACCAACCGTGGCCGGCAAATAACTTTGGTCAAGAGAACAGAAAAAGGTTAAATGACCTAGCTGCTTTGCTATAGATGACAAATGGGCTATAGCTATATGGTCGGCAAAGCCGAGCTCGTGGATTACGAATAATACTTTAATTGACCTGTCTCCTTCATATCAGCCTCCAATCTTCCTGGCTCGCCTAATCTGGTCTGTTACCTTACTCCATCTGGCTCGCCTATTTCCTTCTGTTACCTTTCATCACCTGGCTCGCCTTATGCACTCTGTTACCTTTTCCAACCTGGCTCGCTACTTCACCTCCTTATTTTTTTAGTGTGCTCATCCAGGTTTTTTTAAGCCCGTCCAGCAGGGTTGTTTTCGGGTTATAATTAAGCAGCTTCCTGGCCAGAGATATGTCCATAACCCTTTTGGGAAATCCTGAAGGCTTGGTGGGGTCAAATTCGTAGTTGAAATCAATAAAGCTATTTAAGGTTTCAATTAGCTCCCTGATTGAATAGCCTCTGCCACTGCCCAGATTTACAAAGCCGGAGTCGGTTCCATGATGGAGTGCCAGGATGATCCCCTCAGCCACATCTCGGCTGTACACGAAATCCCGGACAGCACAGCCGTCCCCCCAGACCACCAACGGATCCTCCCCACTGTGTATCCTGGCCATAAGGGCGGGGATGACCATGGCATCGGGGTTGAAATTGTCTCCTGGTCCGTAGACATTGGCCAATCTCACTATTGAGAAGTTATTCATGCCATACTGCGTTTGGTAGGCCTTAATCTGAAACTCACCTATCCGCTTGGCCCAGCCAGGGTAGAAGTCCATGGGCTGACCGTTATAGCCCTCATTCTCCTCAAAAACCTCAGCCTGGCTGTAGGCCCCAATGGAGCTGGTATAAACCACCTTCTCCACATTATTTCGACGGCATGCCTCTAGCATATTGGTGTTGAGCAGAAGCATAGGTACAAAAAAATCAGCAGGTTTGTCTTTAGTGGCCTTAATTGACCCCTTTGACCCAGCCAGGTGAAATACATAGTCTCTATCCTCAGTCATTAGCATACACAGGTCGAATTTGGTAAGGTCAGCACAAATATGCCGGGCACGGCCGTCAACCCCCTCCTTATCAAGAGAGACGGTCCTGGTCTTGGCACCAGCACGGCACAGGATATCTACTACCTGTCTCCCGATAAGACCAGTGCCTCCTGTAACAAGGCATTTTTTCCCGGCAAGATTTCCTAAGATATCCTTATTCATTTAGGGTTCGCCTCTTGAACTGCCAGTAAAACTCCATTAGGCCATACAAAAACTCAGTATTACTCTGTTCAATATAGGTGCGCCACTCCTCTGGCCAATTCTCCACCATATACTTAGTAATCTGGAAGGCGTAGTCTGCTTTGCCGAAGACAAAAGCAGCTATGGCAAGCTTTGATAAGTTCGGAAACAACAGGTTCGGTTCCTTGTCTTTTTCGATGAAGTAGTTAAGGTCTCTCAAAAACAGCGCCTCTGCTACCATTAAGGCGCCACTGCCAATAATATGACTTGAATACCAGTATTCTTGGCTATATAAATCAAACAGATTGAATTGGTGACTCCGGAGAAGAGTGAACTGGTCGCTGAATAGCTTTTGGTTGTCATAAAGTTCCCGAAATTCTACCTCTGTTATTACACCTACCAGGTTATCTTCAAGGGCCTTCGATGCCCCCACCAGAATGTCATATTCGGCACCTTGGGCATCTATGCTCAGGAAATGCGGTAGTTCAATAATGTGGTTGTTATATAATTCGTCTAGTGTAGTAACATCAATTTCGATAGTATTAGCAGGCTGGCAGGCTTCACCCCAAATTATTCTCTTCTCTCCGTGCATTCTCTGATAATTTAATGCCAAGGGACTTACTTTGAGGAGGCTGCTACACGAAGGCTCCATGTTTATATAAAATTCCTTCTTGCCAACACAATCAGACAGGCACTGCTGCATTATTGAGATCTCTATGGAATATTGCTCAGCGTACCCTTCCATACCTTTGTCGAACATTTCCAAAGAACTATCTTCAGTTAGATTCGCTTCGAAGACCGATAGCGATAGGTTCTTACCCAACTGAAATAGGATTCCGGCTGGTCCTATACCACCTTCACGTCCCCCCACATGAAAAAGTCTGAATTTGTGTTCATTTGACATTCGCTCCCCCTTAAAAGCTTCTTCCTTCTCCCCCATCTACAGCAATACAGGCGCCGTTGACTAAATTTGCCTTCTCAGAGGCTAGGAAGACAACGACGCTTGCTACTTCCTCTGGCGTGCCCCCTTCTATTTCATTAGTGGTGTTAGCTATTGCTATTAAACCTGGTGCCACACTGTTGAAAGTAACCCCGCTTCCCTTATAGTGCATCGCCATCGTTTTCATAAAGCTGATCTCGGCAGCCTTTGCCATATTAAACCAAGGCCTGCCTCCACCCTCCCGACCATAGATAGAAGCTATGGTAATCACTCTCCCCCAACCTCGTTTCAACATGTAGGGGATACTATTTATTGTAAAACGAACAGCAACCATCGCATTTTTCTCATATATCTCTCGCCACACTGTTGTCTCTGTTGCTAAGGGGTTCTCATCCCCCCATCTGCCTCCACCGCCCACATTGTTTACCAGAATGTCAATATTAGAAAACTCCTTTAATGCTTTATTGATATCAGCAGGGCGTAAAACATCACAGCCTTCTCTCCGTGATATGGATCCAACTTTGCATCCTTCTTCCCGTAATGCTTGAACTATAGCTAACCCTATGCCATGGCTTCCGCCAGTAACAAGTGCCTTTTTATCTTTAAGTCCTAAGTCCACATTCCACCACCCGGAACTTATTCAGATCTAACTTTGCCGGCACAGCGTATAATATACCCCTATATCTTTTCTCGTCTGAACTGTTTGCATACTTGAGATTATCTATCACATACTCGTCAATAGTGATGGGTAACTCTTTTACTGTCTCCTCATTATAAATATCGCACCATTCCCTGGTGTTGGTGTAGTAATGAAAATCAAGATTTACTTTGGTAATATGCTCTCCTACCACATTCCAGCCCAAGTGTTCGCCACCGTAGACCAAGTGTCCTAGCCCTTGGCAGTCAAAATCGTGGATACAAATTACACAATTCCCAAACCCCTTGAGTGCTTTCAGTTCCTTTACAACGACCCACTTATCTTCCGGGGGTAATTTAGGATCATAGAAGTGGGCGTCCAAATAGAAAAAGATAATGTCATCTCTCTTATGCATAAGGTAATTAGCTGTGAATGCAAGTAAAAATGAGTCACTCGATTGTTTGAATACTTGCACATTCTGATATTTTCTTAGTTTTCCCCCTGCTGGTTCGAAATAGGCCTCGTCAACGTCTATGGACAGTACCTCTCGGAAATGGTGAGCATACAACTCAGTGTTGGTACCCCTAAATGTTCCTGTTTCCACAGCAGTGTTAATGTTGAACTCGTCCCTCAGTTTCAGGATTTCCTCGGTGGCTATTTTATCGGTCCACGACATCTTAATCGTCATATCCTTGTCTTTTTGGTGGTGCCTCGATTAGTATTGTTGATTTGTTGCTTTCCAAGGCTTGGCGATAGGCAGGGACTATTTCTTCAGCTCTGGTTAACTTCACCACATCTATGTTGGTCAGCATACACTTCAGGGCCTCAGTGTGATCCTGGCAGTGCTGGAGGCCGGGGGTCATAGGGCTTATGCTTCCCACCATCGTTCTTATTATGACCTTCGGCTTGAACTGCCCATTCGACATCTCCTCAAGCTTGTCCAAGTGATTGACTAACTGGTTCATGGCTAATATTAGAAAATCCATTCTGGGGAAGATGGAGACCGGGATATAGCTTTCCAAGGCTAGCCCTATGCTCATCCCCATCTGGACATCCTCGAAGACCGGCAACTCAATTCTTTTTGACATTGGCACGTTTTCAAGGGTGCCGAACATAATATGCCCTGGGTAAGCTATGCTTTGACCGAGAAAGATTACCTTTTTATTCTGGGCAAGCATAGTCATGGCTCTCGTGATTTCGCCTTTATAGCTCATTGAAACACCACCCATTGCCCTATATTTATATGAGGAAAACCCCTTTTGTATTTATACCTTATGATATTGAGCTTGCTCTTGCCTCTGCCCCAAATGAGCTGGGTTGGCGTATTTGTCGAAAGGCCGTTATCTTCAACTACAAAGATGATTGGCAGGTCGTGCCTTGCCGCATACTTACTGCACTCATGGAATATCCCTGTTTCTCCTGCCATATCGCCAATAAAGCACCAAACATGCCCCTTAGCCCGTTTCCTCTTTATTGCCATCGCCACCCCGAGTGCGATAGGTAGAGTACCCCCGACTATTGCCGATGTGAGAAAGTTGAATTCCTTGTTATTCAGGTGGATGCTTCTGCCAGCTACTATCTCATTTCTGACCCACTCTGAGTCTATTCCTTTCAGGAGTGCATGGTAGTGCGAGCGATGGGTACTAAAGCACCAGTCATTCCTCTTTATCTGCCCGAATATTTCTATTAAGGGCTTCTCATTCCCACGGCTCAGGTGGACTGGCGCCGTTATTTTGCCCTCCAGAAATATGTTTTTAATTTCTTCCTCAAAGGCTATCAACTCTTGCCGAAGTAGCAATCCAAACCACTTTTCATTAGCATCGATTCGCACCTCAAATTCGGGGGGGAACTGCGTTCTCCACCAAGAGAGAGGTTTCTTCACTTGGTGAGTAATGTCCTCGTCAAAGTGGGGGGCATCCCCGGGGTTGACAGCGATTATTCCCCTCTTGGCTACCCTTTTTATCTCAGATATAGCTTTGGGAACCATCTCTGAGTCTAAATGCTCCAGAGTGCCAAAGGTTACCACCATATCGAAATAATTGTCGGGCCAAGGTAGATTGTCAGCTGAGCCATGTTTAAGATAAGGTTTAACATCTTCAGGAGCTTGAGACAGGGCGTAGTGGCTAATATCTATACCCAAAGCATCAATACCTTTATCGCGCAACCTTTTCACTATATATCCGAACGCGCAACCTATATCAAGCAACTTGCCTCTGGGTTGCTTAGCTAGAATGTACGCCACCTTAAATCGGTGAACAAGGAAATCTTGGTAGCCGATGCCATCAGGCCCGGGGCGGTAACCCAGCTCGCCACACCAATAATCGGGGCGTTCAAAAATATTTGTGTTTAAGCTTCCCATAAGCTTCACAGGATCCTTGCTATTTTTACCCCAGATTTTTTGCTCTGGATTATCATGTCTGTTTTGCAGTTGGGGTGCTCAAAAACGGTTACTTCGTGAAATCCAGCCTCCCTGAACAGCTTAATGGCATATGCCGGACTAAAGCCACAATGATGTGCATTAAATATCCAGTCTCCGCCCTCATAATTCTGGTCGCCGAAGAGCATCTGTGAAACCTCTAGCCCCTTCCCCTGTTCAAACCATTGAATCGCTAGTTTACATTGCTCAAGGAGGTTAGCCGTGACGAAAACAGCTATCCCGCTAGGTCTTAGAATTCTATGGGACTCATAAATAAAGTCTCTAACTTTTCTCCAGGAAAGATGCTCTATGACATACACTGAAAACACCCCATCATAACTTTCACTTTCAATCGGTAATGATTCATTAAAGTCAGCTACGAGAGCTACCTTCGGGCCAGGACGCATATCGACATTCATTAGGAATACGGGATTATCGCCACCTCCTAATTCTATTACATTGTCAGTTGGCTTAAAGGGAAGTAAATAATCGGGCATATCTCTTCCTAATCCTCCCCCAAGTAAAATTTCTTGCCTTTCTCATTGCCTTTTGCCCCATTTCAGCTAATTCATAAGAAGGCAAAGCTTTCAATTGGTTAATCCTCTCAGCAATTGCCTCGGGACTTCTTATCGGCACAACGAAGCCGGTTACGCCATCATCAACCAAGTCTGAGGCACCGGCGCCTTCGGAGACAATAACTGGTCTCCCATGTGCCATCGCCTCCAGAACCTCAATGCCAAACCCCTCAGTTACGCTTGGCTGGCAGTATACGGAGCAGACATTATAAAGATCGGAAGGGCTGGCTACTCGCCCAAGCAAAACAAACAGCCCCTCAGCAGCAATATTCCTTATCTCGGGCGCCAATGCTTCTGTCCCACTCCCAGCGAGTATCAGCCTCGAGTCCGAATAGTTGAGCATTGTCCAAGCCTGTACTAAATAAATTACGCCCTTGTCAGGCCCCAACGCCCCTAAATAGCCAACATCAAACCTATCGGGGAGCGGCTTGACATCCTTGGGCAAATTTGTCCCGTGTGGGATGACAATCATATTCCGGCATCCCTCGGATTTGAACAATTCAGCACTCTTTGTTGATGGGGCAATGACGACATCGGCAAGCCGGTAGCCCTCACTGAAAATGCGCCACAGGTTATCGTCCCTGATATGGACATAGGGGTAGCTACCCCTGAGCTTGAGGAACTCGGCAATACTGTCCTCTCTATCGTGGGCAGGCACCATGTAGCTTACCTTTGTCCCCTTTTCCTTGAGATGCTTGACGCTCAGAGTAAATGTGCCGCTATAGAAGTGGGCAATGTCGAAGTGCAGTGTCGAAGTGCATATCTGCTCAAGGGCGAAGTAATCAAAAAGGAACGGGCTATCCGGTTGCTGGAACCTGCTGGGTATAATTGAGTCTCGCTCAAGAACCAATCCTACCTCTGAGACTGACTTGAGTGCCTCAAGCTCGTTTTTAGTAACAATACCGCCCCCTGTTTCAGTCCCTATTGTGTCTGCTGTGCAGTAAAGTGAAATCATAATCCTTTTAATATCCTTTCTCTCTCCTCACGCAAGCTATAGTCATTTGGAATGGCCTTTTCAGCCCTAGCTTCCTCAACCTTTACCATGCGCTCGGTCTCGGAAAGAATAACCTTTTTCTTTGCCGGATGGATAAGCTCGTAGGCTGGCGCCAGGGTATCGACGAGGTAGCGGCTGGTTCTAGCTGGTTCAACCATACCCTCCCGCCATACATCGCCTCCACCAATGTGCATTAGCCTACAACTTATATCACCATCAGCACCTCCGTGCCTGCCCTCAAAGCTCTCATCGAAGCCGTTTACTTCGAGGAGTGCTTCTAAGGGTAAGGAATCGTTTGCCCCACACCAGCCCCACGACCAGGGGTGGATTGTCGTATTCTCGTACAAATTTTTATCAATAAACTTTCCGCAGATAAAACCCATCCTCCAGTCAGGTAGATCCCGATCGGGTAGTGGTGGTGGCTTGAAGGTCTCCTTAAACACAGATATGTAGTTTTCCGGCACCAGTTCACTGAAGTTATCCTTTAACGGCACGAATATGGGGGGGCTCCAACTGAGAAAGGCTGTAGTTTTTCCACTCTGCATTCCCTCTACTACCAGCCTCGGTCGTGCTCCTTTCCAGACGGACCCTCCATCGGCAACAATGGCATCAATCAGAGGGCCGCTTATTAAAACCCTCGGCCCGTATTTGTTGTATATCTCCCAGTGCCTCTCAAGACACCTCGGGCTAGGATATAAGTAATCAGCCATGAAATAGATTAGCTCCCCATGGCAGTGGGCTATGCCAGTATTCAGCGCCAGGCACGGAGCGGCATACGGCTTTATTTCCCTTGGTGGTATATGCTTGAAATTCCTGATTTTGCCTCTCATGGTTTTCTTTACAGCTTCATAGCGCTCATTAACGAAATCGTCGACTAGAATAAACTCCCACTCGTTCTGGCGCATTGTCTGGTTAGTAAGGCTCTCAACCATCGTGTCGATATAGCCTGGTCGGGCCGTTATTGTCACCACTGATACCTTTATCATAGCTTCGGTAATAATCCTTTCGCTGTTACTTGGGCGGTGGTCTCATGAATGCAGAGAACGCTTGTGTCAACTATGCACTTGTAGCCGAGGGAACGAGCACGGGCACAAAATTCAAAATCTTCGCTTCGGCCTGCACCTTCAGGCTCAGCTGCCTGATGAAGCGTCCATTCAAAAATGCGCTTTATCCCGCTAGTTATGAATTTCTCGAACACATTGCGGTGAATCAAAAGGCAGCCTGCTGGCACATAAGCTGCTTCAACCAAGCTACCCGGCGTAAATTCAGTTATTGGCTGCCTTAAACCTCTGCCCTCAGCGTCAACGCCTTCATTGAACATTACTGGCAAGTATTCGCTGGAAGCGCCCATCCAGGTGGGGAAGCGCTGGTTATACAGGCCAGAGACAATGGGCAGGCGGTGAGACATAAGACGGGGAATCGTGTCTGCCGGAGCCAAAATATCGGCATCAATTTGAAATAACCACTGATAGCCCCCATTGAGACACTGGTAAGCCATCTGTGTCCGTGCCTCACCGAAGGGGAGGCCCGAGACCCTTATCACATCGAATAATTGAGGCTTCGACATGTTATTGAAGCTGAATGCCCAGTCAAGCGACACCCCAACGGGAAGTGCCAAAATCCCAATGAGGCAGGATTCCGCCCTCTGCTGCACAATCTCCCAGCTATGTGGACTCATCCTTGTCCTCCTTAATCTGCTCCAATATTACCCTTCCGTCCTTGTAGATAATGGAAAAGGATGTTAAATTTGAAATCCCAAACTGCTTGCAGAGGTATTGCGGTAGGTGGAGATAAATATAGCCACTCAAAGTGCCGTAGGGCTTTATGGTGCCAAGGGTGATTTCAGTGGTCTGCTGCATAATTACAGTATCAGAGTGTAAACCACTATCTACGATTTGTCAAGAGGTTCTTACAGGTGGTGACCGTTTTTTTTTGCCATGCGGAGGGGGATGCATTCTCTCTGAACCATACTTGGTGACTACTCCAGGCTGAGGAGCATCTGGATACCAATAATACTTTTAACCCAAGCCGACAAGTATAGGTATTCCGCTTCCTGCGCCACCGCTAGCTAGGGCCTTGGCAAAGACTCTTCCTGTAGTGAAGAATGTTCCCATAAGAGCACCACTTGCGACAATAATAGCGCCACTTAGCGGTCCTTGAACTCCGCTGGCTACTCCGCTTAATAGACCGCTGGCTATTGCTACGAAAATGGCACCGCTTGCAGCTCTTTGGAGGATAGTATTCAATGGTTGTATATGACCGGTACTGGCACAAACCACCCTGTCTCCAGCTTGAACAGCAATGCCACACATGACTCCGCTGACGATTCCATCAGTTACAACTCGACAAATCCCACCCGAGCCGAGAGCCGATGTCACTACTCCCTTCAGGACACCAGCGACCCTCTCCTGGGAAGCTTCCTCACCAGCCTCTACATACCTGGCCCCTGCGGGGGAATAGACTACCACGGCAAGGTCGCTCATGGCCTCGGAGGCTATGAATACCTGCTTGTTACCAGGATAACTTTGTATTCTTATTAGCGGCATCACTCACCTCACTTGTGCTGGTACTGGGCTATGATTACGCAGTCGCTGGTGGTGGTGCTGGCCATGGCATTTACCCTACCGATAAACTCTATGCCCTTGCAATCCTCTTCACCCAGCTTAACCGTCTCGCCTGTGGGCACTGTTATCTGGAGACGAACAAGTCCGCTTATAACATTTGATACCCCCAAGAACTCAATGGCCTGTACTACCCCAGTTGCTCCAACTCTGGAGGCAATGGTGACGAAGCCGTCATATAGACTTACCGTCTGATTGGCAACACTCTGGTTATCTATGGTCAAGCCGAGAAGCTCCGCCTTCTTGTGTCTGTGGGCATTCCAGAGTATCCCGCTACCAATACCACCTGACGCTGGCGCCAATGCTGTAGTTCTTGCTGTTGCCATTATCCACCTCCTGCCCCAAGTGACAGCCACTTGATTTCATCTAAATATTGGATTGGCTTTGGCGTTACATTAGGGGGCGGCGTTCCCTGCTGCATCAGGCAGCGATTGATGGTGAAATCAAGGGTTATCTTCTCATAGTCCACGCCGTCGTCGGCATACAGCCTGAGAATGATCGGTTTGAGCTTGTAGACGAGATAAAGCTTGAAAATGGGGTTGTCAACCGGAGAGTCTTTTGGTTGAATTGCCCCCAAATACTTAAGCGAGTCGCTGCCGATAAGAGGGGACATATTCGGGTAGTCAAGCCGATATAGCGGGTAGTCGGCGGGAAAGTAAACTTGGCATAGATAATTCCCCGGCTTGAAGCCAATCAGCACCTCGTAGAGGTTATCGGCAACATCGGGATAGAGTTGCTCGCCGGCGGGAATGTCGTTGGAGAGGTTTATATCCCGGTAGCAAGCCTCCCTGATTATCCAGGAAAGCTGGTAGTTTACCTGCTGTTCCTTCAGGATACGGACAGTCTTGCCCTTGACATGATCAAGGGTGTCGGGAAAATTATTACTGAACTTCAGCCACCAATCAGGAAGGACAATTCTGACTGCCGGCTTAATCCGTTCAACAGTTTCGACAGGTCGCAGTTCTATCATGCGCACCTCCATTATCTTTTTGTCTTAGAGGTTGCACCGGGGAAGGTTTTGCCTCCCCCATTAGAAACCTATGACATTAGCCACAATCCTGAGTATGCCACTGACGAATACCGAGCTAGCAACGGGGTCGTACCAATTAAGGCCAGAGGTAACGCCGCTCAAGCGGCCTAGTGCCAGAGTACCCCTGCCAAGTGCGAAGCCACTCCATGGTCCTTGAACGCCACTCTGGTTAAAAACGAGACTACTAGCCAGTATGGTCTGGCCTAGATCCCTGCGACGGAGCTGAAGCCGCAAGGTATCTCCGCTTATTGCTACATCCCTGAGCTCAATGGCAACCTTCTCATCAGGGCGGCCGCTCATCGAGGCATCAATGGACAGCACCCTCTCTATTGTTCCAATATGGGCGACGCGAAAGAATAAATGACCACCAGATATAGTACCTGTCTCGGCAGCTTTATCCTCTTGCATAAGGAAGCGCCCATCAGCAAATCTTGCGATTATTTCACCCACGAGGGACCTCCTTGTCTAATAACCTATCACATTGGCCATGATTCTGAGTATGCCACTGATGAGTGCCGTGCTAACAACGGGGCTGTAGTAGTTAAGGCCAGAGGTAACTCCGCTCAGGCGGTCTAGTGACAGACCACCACTGGCAAGTGGTACGCCACTCCATATTCCTTGTGCGCCACTTATACCTCCTGTGGTTGCTAGCTGAGCACTTGTCAGTGTGATAAGGCCTATATCCATGCGACGGAGCTGAAGCCGCAAGGTATCTCCGCTTATTGCTACATCCCTGAGCTCAATGGCAACCTTCTCGCCAGAGTGGCCGCTCATCGAGGCATCAATGGACAGCACCCTCTCTATTGTTCCAATATGGCCGACGCGAAAGAATAAATGACCACCAGATATAGTACCTATCTCGGCAGCTTTATCCTCTTGGACAAGGAGGCGCCCATCAGCAAATCTTGCGATTATTTCCCCCATGGTTACCTCCTTATACTAGCGCGCTATCAGCTAAATAATCATACTGCCCAAAAACCAGGCCGAAGAGTGCGATCTCAACATCAATGACGTCGCGGATTGATGGCGGGGGGTTACACCCTGTCTCCGTATCAAACCAAAAAGTTAGATACATTCGGCCGCCCGGGTGCAGGATAACCCTCCCCGGCATAGGGATAATCTTGAACAGCTTGTTCTCCTTGGTAATCTTGGAGTAGGGCTCAACTGAATACGGCACATAGGGGTAGTCATTGATATTGAACTCAACATGGATGACCCTCGGCGACGGCTTGTAGCTTATCAGCCTGTGGAAAGCTACTACTGCCTGCGTGTTGGCAGCGTTGCGGACATACAGTTGGTTGGCAGTTTGACTTAGGCCCAACATTCCGCTCGCACCCCACTCGCAGTATGACCTCGATGACACATTCATAGTGGCTGTCTGAACCCAGCTGTGCAGGGCTGGTGTACCTCCGGCAGCACTATTCTTCAGGTCTTGAGGGGTAATGAGCCTGAAGCCGTACTGACCGGTGGCTGCCTTTAAGCCGCCGAAGGGGTTCTTGTCAAAATAGCCCTTGGCTATTTGATTGGCGGCATCATAGAACGCCCGCTCAGACCGCAGGTCGGTACCGAGTTCCGGGTCAACCAGCTTGGTCAGGTCGTCGCAGAGAAGGGTAAAGTCCCTGTCCCAAACCTCCGCATCTTCCGGGGTAAGCAACTCCTGCTCAAGGCTCCTGGCAGTACCCGCCATAAGGTTTAATCTTTTGAATTTTTCCGCTGTTAATGCTGGTGTCATTTTACTTCCACCTCCTTTATTCCTTTATTCAAATAACAGGGGTACTTTTTCTCTCTCTGGACTAATAGCTAGAGCTCTAGCCGGAGTTGGACTAGGTTTCACCTCAACTCCAGTGATATACCGCCTGAGCCCGCCGGTTAGTGGCGTCTCGGGCAGTGTCGGTATATCCGGCAAAGGGGGTACGTCTACTGGAAAGTCAGGTACCGTCGGTATTCTGCCGGCGGCATCGACCAGAAATGTTGAGATTTTGGGGAAAGCCTCAGGCAACCTTGCCTCTATTGCCGCCGGATACTTGGTGGCATCGACCAAAAGGTCTTTTATGTTTTTCATAATATTGCCCTCCTTATTTCCTGAATATACGTGGGGGTTCTAATTTATCAAGCCCCATCTGTTCCAGGGGATGATCGAGGGCACGCATTACTCCCTCGCCGGCCTTCTTTGCCGAGCCAACGATGCCTTGATTAACGAAGTTGACCCCGGCATCAATAGCACCGTCAGCGGCGACGTCGATTATTCGGTGTGGTCCTTGCTTGCCGGTTATATCGGTGAATGGTTTGTCTAGTCCTGCCATCACCGACTTCCCCGCCCCCTTAACAGCACCAGCCGCCGAGTTGACAAAGCCCGTTACCCCATTAGCCACCCCGTCTAGAACGCTATCGACTACTCTGTGCAAACCAAACATCTTCTCCTCCTTTCTTAAGGGCTGCAACCTCCGCTGAAAAGTAAACGGGGCAAGCCGTCCAAATCTTCTCAGCGAAGGTTGCTTGCCCCGTTCTAATGGCGCGACCCCTGGAATAACAAAGGCGGGTAGCCTCGAGGTTACTCCTCAGGCCGCTACCCGCCTCTTAAATTGCCTATCCTCCTCTTAGTAAATTCTAGTTATTATATCACTGGTTGTCAAGTCCTCTGGGGAAATAGTGGTGGTGGAGGCACTAGCTTGAATGGTAAAGCTAGGGTTGGCCTGGCTCTTACTTTAGCCCCTTCGTCACCCAGTAGTATAGCATTGTCTCGATTAAATTCCAAGACAGCCTTTATCAGCTCATCCTCTTCAACCTCGGCATTCCTTAAGTAGCCCTGGAGTTCTATTTCAAATGCTTCTCTGGCTGTTTTGCCATCCAGTAAGGCATTTAGCCCGTCAACGACAGGCATTAAACTGGTAGCCGCCATATCATCTGCCCAAGGTCTTGAGGCTAAGTCAGCGTCAACAACCCAGACATAATCGTCTGTATAACCCAGAAAGGCAACACAACCATTTTTTACTAAATCCGGTCCCAAGTATTCTGCAGTTTGGCACGATAGTAATTTTATTATTTTGCCCTCGATTTCCCTCGGATCATACTGGCCAACCTCAAGAATTACCACCTCATTTTGTCCGGTGAAGACATCGACGTCTCCGTGTCCCGTTCCGATGATTATGTCGGACTGGGGAGCCAAAAGCTGAAACGGTTTCCTGCGGGCCAGGCCCGCGAAAAGATGAGCCGGCTCCACCCTCGGTGCTATCCATCGCAATAAGAAACCACTAGCTGACCGCGTGGCTAAATCAAAGTCGGGCATGGCTAATATTACGGGCATTATTTCACAATCCTTTTCATCAAACTGAAGAACTCTGGATTTTTCTCTAGCTCATCAGGAATTTTATCCACTGGTACCGCTGAGGGGTAGGTCTTTTTGTATCCCAGTGACACCAGCGTGGGCTTGCTGCCCTTTCCTTTGGCTAGGACGACTGTTCGATATCGCTTGAAGGCTTCGGCGGCCTCTTTTCTAGCCTCTGGTGTCGGCTCCTTACGCAGCGCTTCCTTAACCTTTTCCCACTCGGCATTTGGCATTTATATTTCCTCTATCCGCATATCCCAAGCAGGCCTAGACCAGTCAAAAGCATAGTTCTTCCCATCCCGAAAGCGGACGTTGATTAACTCAGTATACTTCAAGTATGGCCCTGGCCCAGACTGCTCTTGACAAGTTAACCAGAAATTTCCTTCATAGTTTGGAACGGGTTTAGACGAAGTCCAGACCTCGTCTATTGGTAGGTCCCATACACCAGGTAAGTCTCCGCCCGCAACATAACTAGCACTCCAGAAACGGGCCTCCGGAGGGGCATTTAGCATCCTTAGTGTAAATCCTACTGCCACCTCAGTCTTAGTAGTGAAGGTCATGTTGGCACCGTAACCGGTGAGCGCTGGCGTCACGCAACGGCCAACGGCAACCGCTCTGAAATGATATGTCGTTCCAGGCTGCAAGCCAGCGATATCTACATGCAACTGTGCGCGAGGGTCAGGGTAAGGGTAAAGCCGACGCTCCGGCGACTTAAATCCATAGGTAGTGGTCCTGCCCCACTCAATGTAGCAATCGATGACATTGCAGAACCCGACTTTAGTTAACTCAACAATAAGGGTAGCGCTGTTATGGAGGATATTGGCGGCAGGTAGAGTTTGAATTTGTGGAGCTTCCTTTCCTGAAGGTGGAGCTCCCAAATTGACTGTGTAGGCATCCCATATCACCGCGTCGGCATACACCCCCTCTCCTCTTATAACAACCTCAACAGCGCAATCATCAATCTGTCGGTCCCCCCAAAAGCTCAGCGGTATATTACGACTGAAACTATAACTTCTAAGTGTTTCTGACTGAGAGACTGGCTTCGAGTCCTGATAAGCTGGCGATTCCTGGTCGTAGTCCCCCCACACCCCCCTCTTGCCGGTATTAGTCTCAATCGCCAGCGTTTGAGCAGGCCCCTTATAGCTAAAGGAAATGCTTATCCTAAGGTAGTCAGCTGACGTCTTGGGAATTTGGGTGCCGTTGAAATCTTTCCTTAACCTTACTTCTGCCATATTAACTCACACTCAGGTAGGTTACCTGAAGCTCAGGCGCCATGGCCACACCAGTAACAGTGAGGATACCCTTGCTGCCCCACTCAGGCTTGCCATCAAAGTCCAGGCCATAGACCTTTATCCCATAGCCAGGTTTGGGGTCACAGCCGGCCAATGGCATACCCACAATGTCAGTGGCAGTGGCCACTGGTGTCTCAGAGGCAGGCAGGTCAACATAGACTTCCTTTCTGGTGGAGCCAATCTCGTCAAACTCGGTAATGAGTATTTCCTGGGTTACTACTGCTCCCAGCCTGCCCCGTATGGCGGGACCCTGGTAGGTATAGTTGACTCTTACATTCAGTGTCTGGTCCTGCCTCTTGGTGATGGAATTGGAGGGCACTTTGGTAACTAACGTTACAACTCTAGGCTCAACCACCTTTAACCTCCTTAACTTAGAGCTAATGATTTCACTTCTATAATCCCGTGTAGCACCTTGCCAACCGCGATTTTCATTACATCGCTCTTGCCGGTGATGGGGAATACTCCAACCACAGGTAAAGACAGAGGTGCCGGGGTGGCCACCACAGTTACTTCGTAGTCACCTTCCTTTTCAGGCTTAAAGTCTATAGTAAAGTTCCCAGTTATTGGAATAGGGAAGCCGCGCTCATAGCTAACCTCTTCGGCTATCTCCGGCTTGTACCATTCCTTAAGCTTTACCTCAGCGTAGACCCAGGGTGGGGAACCAACTTTTTCAAGAATTTTAGCTGAGCCCCTAATCTTATAGGTGCTAGCAACGACCCCGGCCTCAGGCAAAGGCTCCGTTAGTTCTATGGCTACAATTTCGTCAAGTTCTGGCATTTTCTCCCCTATTTGGTCAGTGCCCTAGCCGCGGCTATTGTTGCTGGGGCTATCTTATCCTGCTTTTCAAATTCATTATACTGCTTAGGGGTGAGTATTTTTCTCAACTCCGCAACATGAAGGTCTTCGATAACATCGGCCACCACATCACCCACATAGGGAATTATGCCCGGCACCATTGAGCCATCAATGGCGATAGCGTGCATCATAGCACTTCTGCTCTTCTCGTCAAAGGGCGGGAGTTTCGGCACTTCTATTTTCTTCTCGGGTAAGTGTACCTTCCCAAAAGGTGTAGGAATTGTTGTTTCAGGCAGGGTTGGTGGCCATAGCTTCAGAGGTTCCTTTTGGCCTGGTAGTTTCGGCAGCTTAGGTAATCCCATCTCAAACTTCCTCCTCAAACAGAAATTTGAACCCTGGCAGTCATGATTTCAAACGGCAGTATCCCTACTCTAATTTCTACCTCAGTGGGCTTCGTATTGTCAAGCGTCAGCCGCCAGTCGTCAGTACTGAACGGGCCGATATGGTCTGCTTTCTCGATGTAATCAGTAAAACCGTCGTATTTCGCCTTAATATAGATGCCGTAGAGTAGTGGCAAGGGTAGCCCATTTCTTACCGCAAAGAGTAAGTGCCTACCGCCGCCACTGGCTAACTCTGTCGAGAAATCACCGTAGAACCTGAGGATTGGTAGCGGAGGTCTAGCCACATACTCCGCTATTTTTGCACCAAGCCCACGGGGTCTGTCAGATTCAACCAGCTCTAGTATCATTAGAGCCTCTTTGCATACTCCTCAGCGGCATCCCTGTCGCCATAGTAGATTTCAGGTTCCATTCTCCTATATCCACCCCTTAGCAATATCGGCACTTGTGGTCTTGTATTTAGCATGTGGTTCCATGTCGATGAGTATAAGATGCCAGTCCAGTCCTGTTTCCCGTCAAAGTGAAAACTGGTCTCGTACAGGTTGGCAAAGGAGTAGCTCCAGCGGAAGTATACCTTATTGTCGCTGATTTCGATACTCTCGATATCCGCAGCTCTGCCCAAACTCTGTATTCTGTGTGCACGATAGTATTCATCCCACGCCTTTATTGGAGCTATCTCATCTATGAAGATAAGGTGGTTTTCTCCCGGGGCCACGAATATGGCGCGGAGCCACCCCCTCTCAGTCTCAAATATTGGCTGATAGACAACCGGAACGACTTCAGGGCCTAACTTGGGTCTGGTCTCGAAGTACTGCTTCTGGAGTAGCTGGAGTTTTACATCCTCTCTTATCTGGGAGGTTACCGGCGCTGGTAAACCTACTATCATATTTACCTCCGCTTAAAGAAGAAACTGCTGAACCTCTTCATCGGACCAGCCATGGTTATTGTGAGTGTGCATATTAATAAACTCAAAGGGCATACCGAACCGATTCCCGCCCGGTATTGATGAGCCATCCTCGATAATTACCAACCCCTGTTCTGGGAACACAGCAACAACATTGTGCGCATACCAGTCCTTTTCCCCGACAAGTCTCCAGAAATCGCTAATGTCAAGACCTTTGAAGGTCAAGACTGGCGCTGTGAGGACATTTCGCAGCCAAGCGTCGCACAGTCCATTAGGGGCGATATTCCCCTCGACCACAATGCATGACTGTGTTGGGGAGACAAAAAAGGCACAATTTGAACACCGCTTCTTACGCTCAGTAATCCCGTAGTCGACCTGGTCTTGCCCCAGTTTGGGGACACCTAACCTCGGGGTCACAAAAGCCGTCTGCATCATTGTCTGCATTAGCATTGCCACTGGCTTTGGTGTCGGGGGCAAAATTCCTTTCATCATAATTCACTTCCTCCATGGCCACTTGATGTTCAATCCTCGAGGCAGCGGGGGGCCCTCTTCCGGCAGCATCGGCGATAAATCACTCTGCAGCGACTTGGTAAGCTCGGGCCCCTTTTGTTGAGCATAGGCATAGCTGGTGTAGGTAGCGGCGGCGCCAACACCCCCAATAAGGCCAACGATGAGCAGTGTCCCAGGACCTACTAACATCATTCCTCTTTAGTTTAACCAGCTCCTTTCTCTGAATCGCTAAATTTCCGACTAATCTGTTTTAAGGAGCATCGCGTATAAGCAGTAGTATCTCCTCGGCTTTTTTCTATGCAGTCCTTGCTTTGTAAATAATTCCAGTGCCTGTTTATTACTTCTATTTCATCAGGTGTTAATAGAAGGTCAGCATATTTTTTCTTGAGTGCGATAGCATCCTCAATGTTTTCAGCTGATAGGATTTCTTTTAAGGCGTTAAGTTTATCATTCATCACTCCTCCTTAAACGAAGCCACAAAGTTGAGCAACTCCTCCGGTGCTGTCTTTATCAGTTTCTCAATCCTCTTTAGCACTTTCTCCAGCTTCTCCAGCTTCTCGATAGGGATCGAGTTAAGTTCTTGGATAAGCTCGATTACCTTCCCCAATTCAGGGGCAGTCCTTGACACCCGCTCGGCACTGCTCAGCACATCTCTTATCAGTTTTAGCCGTTTCTCATCAGGCAGTTTATCAACGGCTTGAACCAGCCTGCTCAGTGCTGGGGCACCGGTTTTATCCTCAAATTTTTTGGCCGCCTCGGCTAATTTGTCTATTAACACGGTCTAACCTCCTAACTAAAATTCTAAACCCTGAGGGGTAATCAGTCAATCTAGGCAAGGATGGTTTTAATAATCGTATCCCCGATGAATTCCTTAGTTATTGGGAGGCAGTGCTTTAAGTCGCTGCGGAAGTCATCACCCCAGAGGTAGGGGATGAAGGCGGTCGACATCTTCTCGAAGGCGGCCTCTATTGGCGTTGGCTTGAAATTTGACTCAATCTTTATCCTTATCATTACAAATTCGCTAATCCAGTCGAAGATTTGTGTTAGGTTTGGCGGCGAGGGATGAGTTAGCCAGAAGGTTCCCCCTCTTTTTATACTGGTCATAACCTCAACCACATCATCCAGTAAAATGAGATTTAGTCTACCCTCCGGATTAGCTCTCATTCTAAATACCGGCTCAATAACAGGCAGCCTGAGCATACCTTCGACCTTTCTCCGAACTAGCTCCGCCCTCTGGTGGACTCTTATCACCAAGGTGACAAACTGTGAGAAATGACCCTGGTAGAATTGCTGGGCACTGCCCATAATTATGGATGGCTTGAAGATGGTCACAGTTGGAATCCCAGAACCCTTGACCATCGTCTCGCCCAGGACCTTTGACCGCTCGTAGGTGTTTCTTCCCTGTGTATAAGCGGAAGAGGTAAAGTAGAGGTGGCGAATCTTATTCCTGAGACAGAAGGCAATGACATTTTCCGTTCCCTGCACATTGGTCTGCCATATCGAACCGTCCTTGTCCTCCCCAAGCTTGTGGATCGCCGCCAGGTGATGCACAGCATGGATGTCGCGGGGTACCTCTTTTAAGCCGAGGTCTGGCTTGGTGATATCTCCGAATAACGGGATGAGTTTCCCCCTGGACTCTGGAGGGTGGCGAGAAAGGGAATAGATCTTATTCCCCTTCGCCAATAGCCTTTCTGTTAGCGCTTGTCCGAGGAAGCCCGAACCACCTGTAATTAGGATGCCCACGGCACCTCCTTCCTCCCAAATAAAAAACGGAGCAAGTGTGACTTGCCCCGTAACCTATATGTTAGGAGAGAGGGGGTAAATTGTCAACGTAACAGATTTAAACGGCTTCTCTTTGAAACTGTAGCAATGTTGCCCCACCCGTAAGTCCAGGCCCAACACTTAACATTATAACAAAATCCCCTGGCTTTATGTCCTCTGACATCAGCCTCTTACCGGTTATTCCCACCGATGTTGAGCTGGTGTTGCCAAAAAGCCTCAGTGTTTCACGTGACAGGCTCATTTTCCCCTCGTTAACACCCAAAGCGTCCCTTATATTATCCAGAACTGAGTTTCCCGCGGCGTGAATCACCCACCAATTTATGTCCCTCACCTTGAGCTCATTCCTCTTCAGCACTGCCATAATCGAGGGTCTAACCACCGATGCAGCTAGTTCCGGTACCCTCCGTGATAGCTTCACTCGGAGCCTACCGTCTCGCCAGACAAAGCCCAGGTCATCAAGGTAGTCGGTGTTAGTATAGGTTTTCATGTCGATAATCATTGGATGGCGAGTATCATCGTCGTAGCTGACAAGAGCGGCAATAGCAGCATCGGCAAATATGGCGTTGCTCCGTGCCAGCTCAAAGTGGTTCTCCTGGTCAGGTTTGCCATCGGGTTCAGGAAAGTAGCTACAGCTTGACAGCTCACAGGCTATAACCAGACTGGGCTTGCCTGTTACTACTGTAAAGTCAGTGGCCCGTTTCAGGCCGGGGAAGCCGGATTCACACCCCATGCTCCCGATATTGGTGTAGTAGGTGTCGGGGGCAAAGCCAAATTCCTTGCCCAGATAATGTGGAATGGTGGGACCCGGGACAAAACCGGTGCATGAGGAAAAAACGACGCAGCCAATATCGCCAACATCTCTTTTATCCAGGCAATTTATAATCGCCTGCTTTGAAAGAGAAATGGCCCCCTTCAAAAATTCCTCCTGCTGCTCCTGCCAGCTTAGCTTTCTAAGGCGATCCAGAGGAACCCAAAAATGCCGCTTGTCTATCTTGCTCCCAGCAAACAGCCTCCAGAGACGCTGAGGGTAGGCCAGCTCATTGAATATTAGGCGCTGGCTGTAAGCATGCTCCGGCACGGCGTAGCCTATGCTGATAATCCTAGGTAACACCACTTCTCCCCAGACGCCTCACCGCCAAACCGATGCTAGGCAATCTGAATAGCCAGCGACCAATTCCCATGGACCTAATCATTTTCCAGACTAGTCTTCTCAGGTTCACACAATTATAGGTATGATAAAGATACCTCGAGAATTCCGGCTGGGGCAAAGATGTTGGTATGACGGGGTGTAGAAAGTCATACTTGGAGAAATCCATGTCTAATTTGCCCTGGTATTCATCCCAGAGCTCAGTGCCGGGCAGAGGCGTCAAAGCACAGACTACGGGGACATCTATTCCCCGCGATTGAATATATTCCTCCAGCCTTCTGAAGTAATTCTGATTATCGGTGGGCAAAATTATAAAAGAGCCGATTATTATCCCTTGCCTAGAGTGAATGTAGCTAATGGCCTCATCATTCATTGAGACAGTAGTCTTCTTACCCAAACCGGCAATACCCTCATCCTCAATTCGCTCTATACCAATAAAGAGTACCCGCAGCCCAAGGTCAAACCACTTATCCAGTAGTTCCCTCTGGGCCAGGACTTCCCTGACACCTATGGTTATGATATACCGCTTTTTGATGCCGCTTTCTCTGAGAGCAGATATCAGGTTCTCCAAGAAGCGGCTGTTTACGCCAATATTTTCGTCAAGGAGGCCAACAAGTTTCGTTGGCGTCTCCCCGATCTCTTGAACAATCTTATCTACAGGTCTTGTTTGGTGCTGACCCTGATAAAATCGGCTGGCATCACAGAATTTGCAGCGGTGGGGACACCCCCTGGTTGCCTGCACCTGCGAGCAAGGAAAACCCCAGGCATGATAGTGCGAAAACCAGTCCTTGACCAGGTCACGCCTGGGGGACAGGCTCTGGAAATGGGATGGCGGCCAGCCTTCATTGGTCACCCACTGGCCATTGCTTCGGTAAATTAGTCCCGGGATCTCGTTCAGGGCTGCTGGTGACCGTATTGACTCTAATATTGCCCCCATAATCCCCTCACACTCTCCCCTCGCTATAAGGTCCACGCTGAGGATCTTAAAGGAATCGGGCATAAATGTAGCATGGTGACCGCCAACAATAACCTTTATGTCTTGAGATATATCTTTCACCGCCTGGGATAAAGAGAGCATTTCGGGAACATGAAGCGTAAACCCGGTAATGCCGACCATGTCGGGTTTCCATCTCGTGATAACCTCGTCTAACCGCTCTCGACCTAGTCTCAGGTCGACAATTCGCACTTCATGTTCTTCCGGTACACCGGCCGCCAAATATTCTAAAGAGAGTGGCTCAATCAGCGCTACCTGTTGTGAGAAACCGCGAGTCTGAGTGCTGGGATAGACCAACAGTAGCTTCATAATATTTCCCCCACTACCAGCATAAGCATATAGAAGTATATTGCCCCCAGTCCCCAGAGTATACCCTTTTTAGGGTCTCTCTCCAAATAGAGCAGGCAAAAGGAGAAGGGGATAAAGGAGATAAGTGACAACGCAGTTAACGGAGCTAGTATACCGCCGACGATCAGAAATAGCTGCGATAGAAAGGTGGCCCAAACTGACCAAACCACGAACATTGAAATGGAGGCGTTGGTTTTCCACAGCAGGGCGCCGAGGTTCCTTAGTCCTCGTGGCCAATTGGGCTCGGCATCCGTCCACTGGTCTATGGTCTCGGCGCCATACCCCCAGATGATCAAGAATGGAATCCCAGCTAAAAAGGCCACCAAGAATTCAGGATCAGGCTGAGAGGCCATGCCGAGCATTACTGCCAGGGGACCGAACCCGGTGCCCAGAGCCAGCTCGCAGTTCCAATGGAGCTTGCCCCAAGAGTACCAGAAGGTGCACAATGTCGTCACTCCCCAGATGGCCCATATTACCGGCGATACCTTCCAGGCAACAATGCCGATAAAAACAGCCGAAATGGCAAGATAGACAAGCCCATTTATGAGCACCTCTCTAGGGCTCATTATACCGGCAGCAATTGGCTGCTGACCTTTGGTATAGAGCTTGCCCTTACTCCGTTCCTTCTCCGTTCCTTTATCTAACCCAGTCCAAGAGTAGTCAAGTAGCGTGTTAAAGCTGTGAGCGTAAGCCATTTGAAATACAACTCCCAAGATCACCATAGCCGACAGCCAGCTCCAGTTGCCACCAAGAGCAATACCCAGCAAGACAGCGCAGACACAAGCCGGCAGGGCAAAGAATCTCCCCAACCCAATATGGGTTTTAATCTTGTTTTTCATTTAGGCTCCTACCTCTATTCAGACTAACAACAAAATTACAATTGTCAAGTTATCATCAGGCACAGAAAGTAGTCAGTAATGCCATAACTAATAAACTAGACAGCACTATCGTATGGTTATCGTCCCAAATCCCCCTCGAGATCGGGGTAAACCTCTCAACCACAGTAGCCACCACCGCCCCGACTGCTCCTATCCAGTAAGGCTTGAAAAAATAGGCCACCACCAGGCAGACGGCTATCATGGCTAGACTGCCCCAGTTACCTTTTACCTCTTTATTGTAAATGCGACTTCTCACGATTCCAGTCAGCATATCGCCCCAGGCCATAAAGAGGATGGGCACCACCGCCAGCCACGGATTCCCCAGCCATCCCCAGCCAACACCAAAGCTAATGGCACCGGCAGCGGGAAAGTAGACCTCAGCCAGGGCATGCTGGCGGCTACTACCGCCGACGCCCCTGAATGCCTGCGGCTTTATCAGCCTGGCTCCGCCGAGCAACAGAGTGAAGCCGACAGCCAGGATTATCGGCCACCAGGGTGAAGAGAAGAGAAAGACACAGAGCAGAAACGCCATACCGCCAACCCCATGGCCTCCCTTCCGGCTCATATACTGCTCCATTCCCTTGTCGTAGGCGTAGTTGGCCAAGTAGAGCCCGACAATGACCGCCGCAGCTATTAGCACTACATAGGGAAGCTCAGCTATCATAAGTACCTCTTTTAATTGGTAGCGGGGGTTGGATTCGAACCAACGTGACCGGCTTATGGGGCCGGTGAGTAACCAACTACTCTACCCCGCGCCACCGCTACCATCCGCTCCCGCCAGTGGCGAGTTGCCACCTATTCAAGTCCCCACAATATGCACGTGGGGATGGTCTCTAATACTTTGTTGCTCCCAGCGTATCTCCTTGCCCGGGAAGAGAATGTCTCTAAGCATCGCCACCAATATCCACTCGTGAGGCTCCCAATCTCCATGGTGCTTTGAGACGATCATAAACTCATTGTGTGCCCTGCAGCGGAATACATTGAAATCAAAGCCTGCTGGCAGTTTATCAATCCACTCAGTATCCCTTTTTGGCTCACAAAGCTCGCAGCTCATGCCTTACCTTTTGCCATTGTCCGCATCAACCTTTGGGCAACTGGCCTCATCTTAGTGCTCATCCATTTCTCAAAAAACTCTATTATCTCTGCGGCATCGTAGAGACTCCTGGTACCGCTGAATAGCACTTGCCCCCTGGCTCTTGCTGCCTTCGGGTCAAGCTCACCTATGACTATGTCTATAAAGGTCGCGTCAGTCATCCATATCTCGTTCCTGATATCGCTGTCGGTGTATTCACGGAATACGCCATAGAGCGTCAATTTGATGATGAACATACCCCCATCCTCACCCTCTATAATCAGCCTAGCCTTTCGACCGACCATGGCTGCCAGCTTCTCGGCGGGAATCCTCGCCATGACCGCCTGATGCTCCATCTTGTCCTCGAGAGCAAACTCAATCAAGGTTTCAGCTACTGTCGGTTCCTTTTCGCTAGCCATGCTCACAGCCTCCTTACTGCCGCCTTCAATAGCTTCTTTTTCCCTGCCCTAATTAATCTCTTGGCTATATCTTCCTTGAGTATGATTGGCTTTACCCTATCCAGCCCTATAGCAATCTGGTCAAAGGCCTGGGCAATCACCTTCCTGTCCGACGTCAGTGGTATCTCGCCAAGCATTGGTATTCTGAACTTCCCACACATCTCCCTGAGATCAACCTTCGGCGAAAGAAAGGGCCAGAATTTCTCCCCGCTTGGAGATAGGGCATATGCCATGTTGCTGATCAGACCCCAAACCGGCACCCCCTTAAATTTGAGGAAGTCAAGCGACCTCCAAAGGTCGGCAGCCGCCATGTCCGTTGGCTGGAAGACGAGAATTACACCATACAGCTCAGGAATGTAATCAAACAACGCCTGCATGAATTTTGAGGAGCTGGGTGGAGAGTCCATCAGGATATAGTCGAGGCTCTCAGGCCACTGCACCAAACCAGTTGAAAGTTGTTTTATAGCATCAATTAATGTGTTTTCATCCCAAAGCACTGCCGGGGTCTCACCGTAGTGGGATGCCATTGTCAGGGCATAAATGCCATCAATCTCGAAGGGGAAGACAGTTCCTTTTCCACCATCGCCCGCAGCGTTAAGCTCCCACTCTGGCAATTTTGACAATCCCAAGGCAGTGGATAAGGTTGGTGCAACACAATCGACATCAAGCAAACCCACTTTATTACCCTTACGTTTCAAGGCGTAGCCTAAATTAACGGTGGTTGAGCTTTTACCGGTGCCACCTTTTAGAGATGCGATAACCACTTTGCGCATTAATAAAGCTCCTTTCAAGGGGGCTGCACCCTCCGCTGAAAAGTAAACGGGGCAAGCAAAGGTTGCTTGCCCCGTTTTAATGGCGCGACCCCTGGAATAACAAAGGCGGGTAACCTCAAGATTACTCCTAAGGACTACCCGCCTCTTATTTGCCTAGGTGATACTTAATACACTTTATCACATGGCCGATGCTTTGGCAACCCCCCCATATGGACATTGAACCAGTGTATTCATCGGCCTATGAGCCATAGCTAATAATTGACTTTATTTGTCCTATGTAGTAATATAAACGCAGGAGCTTCAAGATGACATAAGTTTATTTAGTTAACAAATATAACGCTGGATAAAAACGGGGCAGGCAAAGGGTGCTTGCCCCGTCTTCTTTTCAGCAAAGGCTGCAACCTAATGAAGGAAGGAGAGTAGCATGACAGAAAATGAAGAGGAACATGAGCAGACTATAACTTCAGAAAGCGAAGAGGCGCTACCGGCTGTGCCGGGAACCGAACAAAGCAAAGTGAGTCTGCATATCTACATGCCTACTGAGGAATATGGGCGAGTCAAAAAGTGGGCCAGGTACGCTACTATAGAAGGGCTGATTGAAGGGCATCCTCGGGGTAATTTTGTTGCCTACGCCAATTTTTGCTTTAACCTGGGGGAACAATACCTCAGACAACATATTTTGCAGAAGAGAGGCTTCAAGTAGGCGTCAGCCCAGCTAGGCGGTAAAATAACGGCTTAAGCTGTTAAAATAAAAGAGGAGAATGAAGAGAAAAGAGGCTATAATCAGGTATTTGGGTAGCATCGGCAGAGCCGACCGACACCAAATCGCAATTTATATTGTGGCCAGCCTAACCACGGTTTCAACTAGGCTTACCGAATTAAACCACGCTGGCCTGGTGCACCATATAAAATGGCCTGATGGCAATAAAGTATGGGTTTTAACCCAAGACGGATACAGGAGGTACGATTACTATGAGCAACGGGCCAGAACCCCCCGCGGAGAACCCGCCAGCTGAAGAGGGCTTCACCAACATTGTTGAAAGGTTCACTGGCATAGTAAAAAAGTTCAAGATCAAGAACGCCGAGGTAGTTGCTGATCACTGCGCCAAGGGCAACCTTGAAGATTTAGAGGATGTCGAGTCAAGAATGCGCGAGATGGGAGTCCACCCATCCCTTGTTAGCCAGTTGGTGAATTTCTGGTCGGATGAAATTCAGCATCCCATCCCCAAAAGGCTACAGCAGAAAATGGCAAGGGAAGCCGGCACCAAGGCAAAAGAAGTCGAGGAGGACGCAGACAAGATCTACACCGTCGACTCTGATTCTGGCATTATTCGATTGGCCAAGAGAGATGAAAAAGCCACTACGCTGGATGAGGCAAAGGAGTTGCAAAAAATCATCAAAAAGGACTTGGCGGAAGATAGGAAAAGAGTAAAGCAAGAAGCGGAAGCGGAAACTGGTGAACCCTCCTTCGTAGTAGGTGCGGACGGCGAATGGACACTGAATCCCAAAGGGAGGATAGGTTTCGGAGAGTTTGCCGTCTTCCAGATGTACCAGGATTCCCTCAAAAAGGGGTCGCCGATCGACCCCATAGAGGAGCTGGCAAGAAGAGAGGAGGCATCAGTTAGGCTTAGAGAAGCAATGGGGGGCAGGGGTGGGGATACCGAAATGACCACAATCGATAAACTGCAAAAGCTTGGCATACTCAAGCCCAGTGAAGGTGGTAACCTAACCGATGTATTGAATCAGCTAGATACCATTGGCCTACTGCGAAAACCCAGTGATGAAGGACGAGGTACCGAGCTGAACATGTTGGACAAGTTGAGCGCGCTGGGAATGCTAGTAAAGCCAGGTGAGGGGGAAAGCGTCACCAGCCAAACCATTCATGCGCTAGAGGGAGAGCTTAAGGAGCTTAAGGAAGCACTCCAAAAGCAAGAGTTGGATGCCGTTAAAACCTTGGTATCCAACCTATCCAACCAGCTAACAGATTTACGCACAACGATGACAAACCAGGGCAGACTTGAGGGGCGCTACGGTCTCATGGAAAAGGCAATCGGTGCCGTAGACTCCCAGATCAGCGGGTTTAGGACCGATGCCAAGCCCCTAATAGAGATGATTGCCAGCGGCGGTGGCCCAGGAGCACACAAGAAAAGCCCTGAGGAGAGGTCAAAACTCGCCAAGAGCGTGAAGGAGGCTGTCGCCTTGGAGAGCGAGGCACGCCAACTTGAAGAGGAACTTATGCTCGGCAAGTGATGTTGACAGCGTGACGGCTCCAATAGATAATAGAGTGGGAGATATTTAGATGGTTCGCTTGCCAAAATTGCCTGACCCGCTTGACCTGGAGAATGTGTTCTCCGTGATTGACCAGGCCGGCAATGCCCTGGATAAGGGACTTGGCGTCATTGACAGGATTGCCGACAAATTCGACCGGGCGGCAGAGAAATTTGACCCCGGGGCGCCCACTTCAAAAACACCCCTCAGCGCCCCTGAGAGCCCAAAAAAGCCACCTTCTTCCCCCCCTGAGGCTTCTACATTGGAGAGTTCAGCGGCCACCGGCACGGCATGTTTGCCCTGTTCGAGAGACCACTTCCTTACTTCCTCATCCTCTCTCTCCGAGGGGATAAGGTTTGCCCGGGAGAAGGGCGTAAGAGACCGCGAAGTGATGCGGCGAATCCGCATCGCACTGCAGGAGCTCGATATCATGGAGCGCATTGACCTGGCCCCAGAGGAGACCGCCAAACTGAAAGGGGCAGAAAAAGAGCTGGCCAACTGGACATTGAAGCAATCGAGGGAAATCAGGCATGCCATCACCGCTATCAAAGATGTTGAATCCATGGAGCAGGCAGCCGCCAAGGCATCTGAAATCACGGAGGAATTTATGACTAGACTTTGGGCCATTCCCGAGGAAGAGTGCAAGACCTGCAGCGAGATCAGAGAATCAATAAGCCAGTTTATTGAAAAGAGAAAGAGGGAACGAGCCAAGCTATAAGTCTAAAGGGAGGTGAGGGATGATACCTGATGTAGCAATTGGAGACTTTGTCTGTGACAGATACACCGGGAGTTGTGGGAGAGTGGTGTCACTCCTCAATAGTGAAGTTGCACTTGAGCCAACCATTATAAAAAGGGGAGCACGCGGAGAATACTTGGAAGTAACCGAACCTCCTATCAGAGCCAAAATAGCCAATTTGGAGCCTGACCATATTAAAAGATATGAGGGAGTCCACCCCTCTGACCACGAGCTCCTCTTCCACTTCGGCATCGAGGAGGCGGGCAGCCCGGGAGCAGTACTCAATGAGGCTACAGCCAAAGCTTCCCCCTGTTCCTGCTTCACCTACAAAGGCAAAGATATGTGCTGGAGCAAGGGAATTGTCGGGCTACTTGCTCAGGACCAGCAGAAGGTATATTGCGCTGCCGGCAAAACATATAAGCCCCAGCCAGCTCTGACAGAGCGGTATACCAAGTTCGCTGAGGCTGCCGAGGAAGCTCACAAGAAGATAGAGACAATGCCCAAAGGGATGCCGCGGTTAGAGGCTTGGCTAGGTGCCATGGGGGAGGAACTGTCCAAGAGAGAAATCGAGGTTTAGGAGGTTAAAAATGGCACTAAATGATACTTCCGAATCGTTAGCTCGCATGCAAGTAGGTTCATTAGAACAACTCGTTGAAGATCTTGCTGACCAATACAAAACACCGGCTTGCATAATTTGGTCAATGGTAGGGCAGATAATTAAAGATGAGCGCTCGTTTATATCTGCTGATGAAGCGTTCCAAAAGGAGGTCGAAAAACATGTTCTTGCTTCATGCCTTTCAGATAATGATTATTTATTCAAAGATTAGGAGGTAACCATGAGCATAACGAAGGCGAAGAAGCTTATTGAGCTGGAAAAAGATGGCCGGAAAATCCTGGTGACTCTTTACGAGGGCGGGCAGGTTTCCAGTTGCGTTGAGGAGGAAACTAAAAGATACTGCGAGACCTGCGAGTGCGATGATGAGACTTGCCAGGAGTGGGTAGAATCCTTGAAGGCGAAGGGCTACCAGGCAACCGAGATTGAATTAGGCGAGCTTGCACTAGAGGAGAGCCTACCGAAATTCCTTGAGGAAAGGGAAACCCCCGTAGTACCCGAAGAGCAACTCCCAGTAGTCGAACCGGAGGTAAGCGAGGATGACAGCGCAAGAGAATAAATGCTCGGTCGACCTAAAACCGATGGCGACGTGGATCAAAGAGGAAGACCCACAAGGAATTTGCAGAGAGTGCCTTCTGGCACCGGTTCTTCAATGGTATCGTGACGAGCTGAATAGTAAGGGATATAAAACCTTTGTAGGTGAACTAGACAAGCTTGAAAAAAAGGCTGAACTTCTCCCCTTGCAATTATGCGAGGAGTTTGATAAAATAAAAAGCGGAGTGGAGGAATCATTGAGGGAGAGGCTTGAGGAGTTCGATTGTGCTGCTCAAGCATATGAACCAGAAGATGATTCATGATGATGAAGTATAATTGGAGGTGTATCCGTGGGAAAAATTAGAATGGCTCAGGTAGCAGGGCTACCGATCCGCACCCTCCGGCGAATGGTTGGGATACCTGCCCATAGGCCCAGCGCTTTCAATGCTTGCATTGGCGCGCAGCTTAAGGATAAGACGTATGCCACACCGCCAGTCGGAACCGGCGGGCAGCAAGACAAGAGGATTCAGGGCGCCTTTACTGCCGCGGCAAAAGCCTGCGCCCGAAAATAAATATAGCCTCCACTTAGATTAAAAAAGCCTCGGTAAGACCTTTCCCCGCCGAGGCTTCCTTGTTTCTAAAACGTTCTACTACTTTAGAGAGTATTGCCTGGAAACCAGGGGATAGTAGCAGCCTTTGTTACGACATGACTTCCAGAGATTACAACCAGTCTGAACAATTATTTTGTTCTGTTCCTCGTTTGCTGTTACCTTCAAGGGAGAAATAACTATGGAAACAGTCTGTTTTTTCCCTTTATCATCAATGAACTCGCTGCAGACACCCTGCACGGATTGTATATTGACTTCCATATCTTTCTCCTAAAACAATTTTTTCATTGGTCCCCAATCCTTTGGTTTCGCGCTTAGCATCCACTCCCGCCAGCAATTTTCACAGGTGCCGCTGAGCAGATGGCCAAATTTATCGTGGCATATCATGCACTCGAGGTCTGTGCCATACTCCATCTCAGTTTGGGCGCGCTTTTCCGCAAGGTATTCCTCAATACCTAGACTGCCGGCAGGGACTGAGGTGTTGCCATTCCCTGGGTTTTTCACGTCATCGATGGCAGCTCTCAGGCCGTCAGCATTACCACCACCGACCTCAATCTGGTCGGCAAGACCGGTGGCTTCTTTGAGATTTAGCCTCAACGTCCCCGGCATTGGAATTTACCTCCTCATACCCGATCTTCAGCGCTGGCAGCTACACTTTGCAAAGTGCTCAAGCATATCAAACATAACGCCTTGCTCGATTAATGTTTGAATCCCTTGATTTACAGCGTCAATATCTCTCGAACTGACACGGTTAGCACGAACATGACCTTTTAAAGTCTCCAGAGCTTTGACATATGACTCTCTCTCTTCCTTAACGATTGCCTCGGCTCCTGATACTTCCCGTATCGCGTTATCAAGAATAGTTCTGGCTGGTGTGCCCCTTTTAGTTTCCGGGTACATAATTGAGCTTAGTAGATTTGCCTGAGCTATAGCCAAGCCCTGAATGACATCAAAATAGTGCCGCGCCTGCCATTCACATTCAGGGTCCACACTAATTGCTTCCCCGGTTAGCCTCCCACTGGCTTGATCTACCATTTTTCAACTCCTACCATTTATCTTAATTATAATACCTCTCCAGAATACTTGGCAAGGCAGGTAAAGCCACCAGAACCTCTTCTCCAGTTGACAAATTTAACCAAAAGCCCTATAGTATATGTTGTAAGTGTAGCTGATTTTAGTGTATACTAGTCGGAGAGCTTATACGCCAAAAAGGGGGTAAAAAGGATGCGAAGTGGAATTTATGCTAGGTTCGGTCCAGAAAAAAAGGATTTAATTACTGAAGCAACAGCTCAAGAATTCAGGGAGTGGATGGCTATAAAGGGGCTTGACATCAGCTTTATGAGTGATGATACCCTTAATGGCGTTTTCGCAGGACGCCAAAAGCCTTTTCGGCAGTGGGAGATACGAACAGCTTTCATAAGAGACGTTGAGGGTAAAGGGATCACAGTATATAAAGTGAGGGACGACTGGGAAGCCTTCAAGGCTGCTTACCACGAGGAGGCTCAGTTCTCTATTTTTGGAGATTGAAATGTTATTCATTTTACCGCTTACTTGGGAGTGTCATATCTGTGATGAGGAGCGACCGGATGCGAAGATATCTGTTTTAACAAAGCCAATAATGATAATCCACGGAATTGCATGTGGGGTACAGAATATCCGGTACTGTAACGACAAGGCGGAGTGCATTGAGGGAGCTCAGCACAAGTCCTTCTTCGGCGGGGAAAAGCCTAGTGTATAACTGTTATACGTAGGGAGGAGACAATGCCAGTATGGGAAATTGTAATAAAAGGGAAATTCATGACGGGCACAACAATAGATGATGAGGAGCAGGCGAAGGAAACCTGCAAGAAACTACTAGAGGATAAGATGGCGGAGGCGGGTATTGCAGACGAGAAAGCCCACGGTCTATTTCAGTGGATACCTGAGTCTGTTGAGGCGGAGAGGCTTTAAGCGTGTAACAGGTTATACGCAAAGGAGAATGGAGAATGGCCAAGTTAGGACTTTTCATGGAAGAGGATAAGAAGGGGGAACTCACCGGTAGGTGGCAGGTAGCCTTTGAGGAAGAGGATGAAGTGCTTGATACCTTTGATACTGAAGAAGAAGCTCAAGCAGCTATGGAGAAGCTGCAGGCTGAACTCGACCGGAACGACAAGATAGAAGCTGAATATAGACAGTGGGAAAAGGATTGCATGGCTCGACATAATATCAGCCAAGAAGACCTACGGGTATTTCTGGCCAATGGTCCTGTGGGTGAATAAAAATATATGAGTGCGTATAAGCTACATTACACGCAGAGGAGGTTAAATGGAAATCTGGATTACTAGAGAACAGACAGGTATTCTCCTGGAGCATTACGCCCCACCGGACGAAATCGAGGAGGACCTAAAGGGGCTCCAGGTCTATGAAGAGTTATCCCCCACGGAAAATGTGAAGGTAGAACTAACCGGTCGCTGGGAGGATATTAAGCAGTTCTTTCAGGATATACAACTCCTCGCAGATTTCGTCCGGGGAACTGACTTTGCTAAAGATTCTGAGCAGGACAAGCTCATTGTGAGGCTGTGGGAACGGAAACTCATTAAGCTGTCAGTGTAACAGGTTATACGCAAAGGAGGGAAATATGCCCAGAATTGAGGAAATGTACGCCTTTGTTTGTGAGGACTCGGGGCCTGATGACGAAGGTATTGTAGGTATGAATACTGGAGCTGGTTTGATGCCACTGGTCGGTGCTGATATGGCCAGGGTCGAGAGCCTCAAACCAATCGCCAGGAGGATTGCAGTTGAGACCGGGATGAGAATAAAGCTGCTCCACTTCACTCACAGGGAGGAGCTTGGAGACGTATAAGCGTTATACGCAGAGGAGGTATAAATGTCAGAGGAAAAGGTAAAACATCTAGGTCAGATAACAGATGAGATAATCGAGGGATGGGAGAAGCTGTACGATAAGAGGGGCGATAAATATTATTGTTATAAGTGTGGTGGCGTAATAATGCGAACCGTTTGTCATGTTTCTATTCACTTAAAGTTGTTTGATCCTTCTTGTGCTGGTCCTGGCAAAGTGCAGAAAATAAATTTCCCTTTCTGCCCTAATTGTGATGGTGATTTAGAGTACGTTACAGCATGCTACCATGCTGTCTACAACATTCACACCATTCTAAGGTTACCCAAAATGCTAATGAAAGGAGGGTTTTAAATGCCAGTAGAAGCTAGAGCAATGAAGGATCTCCGGGGCTTCTTTAGCGCCGACCAGGTTGAGTCTATGATCGCGGGCTGCGACAACCTGCGGGACCGTGTACTCATAAGGTTGCTGTGGCGGACCGGGATGAGAATATCGGAGCTCGTCCGTCCTGGAAAGGATAGAAGTCCAGTACTTGGCTTAAGGGTAACAGATATACTATGGCAGGAAAACGCTCTCATAATCAGGCACGCCAAGAGACAAGGTAACCCGCCACGTCGGATAGATATTGACCCCAGCACACTAGCTATGGTTAGAGAGTATCTTGAGAAACGAACTGGGAATTCTGAGTTTGTGATAAACCTTGGCAGACAGATGGGCTACCTAATAGTAAGGCAAGCCGCCGAGCGAATAGGGATAACTGAGGTTGGGGACCCACTGGTATCAAAGCGCCGGCATCCCCATCCCCATCACCTGAGACACAGCCTGGCGGTCCATAGTGTTAGGGTCACCAAAGGCAACTATGGTGACCTCATCCGGCTACAAGGACAACTGGGCCACGCTTCCTTATCGACCACCGCCAGCTATGTCCAGTTCAGCGATGAAGAGCAACGAAAGTGGTACGACGATTTGTGGAAGGAGAAGGAATAAGCATGCTCGGCGTGATGAGCGCGTCGAGCGTTATAAGGAAGGTTATCATTGAGTAAAGTCATAGACTCGATGTGGGTCAATACCATGCAGGGCAGCTTCGGGATTATCCTTGCTGAAGACGAAACAACCGGAGAGCGAACGCTCTACGCCGGAGTTATTGCCGGCTTTGACCAACAAGCAGATGAGCAAACAATTCTGTCCTGGGGAAATAGGGTGAATCTTGAAATGCTAAGAGGTCTCTTGGCCCGGGCAAAGAAGCGGGAGTCCGATGAGCGTTAGCGTATAACGTTATACGCAGAAAGGAGGAAAATAAAGTGGTAGATGAATTAAAGATAACAAGGCAGCGGGGGGGTAACCGACACCCCCTATCAGTTAGGGACTTTATCCTGGGTCACTTGGCCAGTGTCGACGAAGATTATATTTCCTCAATGCATCGAGTTTATAAGGCGGCGCTGGACCTCAAAGCTAGAGAGAATGGACGTCGCCGGACATATCACAAACCACGGTACCACTCCTTTGACATGGCAGTGCATATTTTGGCCAGAGAAGGCCTAATTGAGTTCTCGGGCAGGGAAGAAGAGTCAGACTCCCCCCAGTTTAACGGTTGGGAGGTTAAGCCTCTGCGCCGGTACTACAGGTTGAAGTAACCAGCGTATAATAGGCGTTATACGCAAAGGAAATGGAAATGAAGTTATGGCTGTTCAAAGGTAAGGAAGATCTCCCGGAAGACGATAATCCATGGCAGCCGGGATGGGATGAAGATCATGGATTCGTCGTAAGGGCTGAAGATGAGGAAATCGCAACAACATATATCAGGCAAGAAAGCGCATATTATGGCTGGAAATATGAAAAGTATTATACCGTCGAAGAGCTTCTACCGGCCGGAGATCCCGGTATTATCGTGTAATAGGAGTTATACGCAGAGGAGGCAGATATGAACGAAATGCAGAGGGAAGTCATTAAGAGAGGGACTGACGGGTGGTGGACTTGGGTAGCCATGCTCCATGTGGCTAAAGAGGAGAGGAAACGTCTCGGGCTATCTCTCGAGGAGCCGGTTACAATCGACATAGAGCAATGCCAGACTTACGTTGATAAGCTGAACCGAAATCTGCTTAAAAGGGTGTGGCTGCTTTTCACCCTGGGAGACCTTCACCCTCTTGACAGAGACGCAATTGGTGATGAGGTGGCTAAGCTGAAGATGGGATAGTTCGTGAGTTCTTCAGGAAAGAGGTTATTGAGGGAGGGTGTGATGAAGTTTCGCACCGGGACAAACTATGAAAATCATTGTCGGTGGAGACGAAGGCGAATGGCCAAAAGGAACAAGGGTTAGGAAAGTGCTAAGTGAACCCGGAGACACGCATCAAGATGGTGCCCTAGCCACAATAGTAGGCGCTTGGGGACCACTGCCGGCTACAGAGAGAGCAGAGCTTATACTGGAGCTTGCTAAGAAGGGTATAACCCAGGATGTGGTGTGTCTTTACTGGGTTGAATGGGATGATATACCCGGGGTGCCAGTAGCTATTGCGGATTACCGACTAGAACGGTTAGAGGAGTAAAATTTCTCTGGGGGAAATCATATGACGAAGCTAAAGAGAGCAAGAACGCTGATGGCTATAATCCTGATTTCCGTCTGCGGTTGGGTAGCAGTAATCGGCTTGGTGATTAAGCCACCCTTCTGGCTCGGGGCCATCCTGTCTATTATCGGTGGTATTGCTATCGGGACGGTTGTGGCCTACCTGATATGGAGATGGTGGTTCAGATGGCTGCTGGCAGACCGAATGGTAGATGTGTTGAAGGAGAAATGAATTATCGGAGCAGTTAAAATGACATCAGATGAAACACGATATACATTTACATTATCAGTTAATATCATCGAGGCCGGTGTCCTCATGGGCGTGATTATGAAGGCGGAGGACCACACAAGAGAATTGCTGTCAGGGGTGTTCAAACAGCTAGTGGATAAGAAGAAGGAGGTTGAGCAGGCAGAGGGGGTAACAAAGGAAGTTCTCCCCGGCGGTGTGCTAAAAATAAGCGATGCTGATGGCAACGTAATAATTCGTGAACCATATCCCTGGGAAATAGAAGGTAACTAAGGAGGTGCGACAGATGAAATTCAGGTAACAGGCTGTAAAAGGCGAGCCAGGCAAAGAGAGGTAACAGGTTTAGTAAGGCGAGCCAGGACAAATGAGGTAACAGAATTCACAAGGCGAAAGGAGGGAAAATGCAAACGGAAATCGCTAGTGCCGTGAAAGTCTTTGAGGAAATTGAGAAACTCAGGAGGGGGTGTGAGTCCAAGCTGACTCATCTCGCCCGAAACCGCAGGTGCCAAAGCTGTGACAAGGACTTTATGCCAAAAGCCTATGAGCCCTGCCCTGAATGCAGCAGCCAAAACACAAGATTGATGAGGCAGAGGCGCCGGTGTCTTGACTGTGGGCATAGATGGCAGCCTTCGGTCATGGGAGTATGTCCCTGGTGCAGCAGCCATGATTCTGTTGAAAGTCCCAAGGATGATGCCTACATCAAGAAAGTAGTGCTGCCCCGGCTTATTACTGAGGAAGAATTCTATGAAGGTCAGCTAAAGAAGATGGTTGAGGGACATCCCGCCTGGGAGTGGCCAAGTCAAGTGAAGGGCGCCGGGCTGACCACTATTGGCCGGCTTATCGGCAAGATTGACATTGCTCGGCTGAACACTGCCTCTGAGATGTGGGCGCACTGTGGCTTCGGCCTGGAGGCTGATGGGACCAGGCAGCGCAAGCGGGCAGGAATCAAGATAAGCTACGATGCTCAGCTCCAATCCAACTGTGTTATACTCGGCCAGTCTCTCAACTATGCCAAGGACAGCTACTATGAGTTTTATTTGAAGGAGAAGGAAAAGCACTCTCAGCTACAACCAAGGCATGCTCATAACCGAGCCTTCCGCCACATGATTAAGCTGTTTCTGAGTCATTTCTGGCAGACCTGGCGGGAGGCTGAGGGTTTGCCAGCACCGGACCCATACGTCTTTGGCATCCTGAAACACCCCAGCGGGCACTTGATATCACCCGGGGAAATGGTTAAGAAGCCAGGCGCTAGAAGGCAACAGAGAGGAAAAGGCGAGCCAGTAGGGAAAAGGTAACAGGCAATATGAGGCGAGCCAGGCCGTAAAAGGTAACAGTTGTAGCAAGGCGAGCCAGATTCAATAAGGTAACAGAATATCGGAGGCGAGCCAGGCTTAATAAGGTAACAGACTATAAGAGGCGAGCCAGCTCATAAGAGGTAACAGGTTAAAGGAGGCGAGCCAGGTAACAAGAGGTAACAGGTAATATTAGGCGAGCCAGGTAACGGTAGGTAACAGAACGGATTAGGCGAGCCAGAAGGAGTAAGGTAACAGAACGGAAAAGGCGAGCCAGATATAACAAGGTAACAGTTCAAAATAGGCGAGCCAGGACAAATGAGGTAACAGACGGTATGAGGCGAGCCAGAATGTAATAGGTAACAGAATAGCAGAGGCGAGCCAGGATATAAGAGGTACCAGAAAGAATGAGGCGAGCCAGGTGACAAAAGGTAACAGTCAATAGTAGGCGAGCCAGATTGAAAGAGGTAACAGAATCTTAAAGGCGAGCCAGAACGAACAAGGTAACAGGTAGGGATAGGCGAGCCAGGTAGTGTAAGGTAACAGGACGTATTAGGCGAGCCAGAGTTTAGCAGGTAACAGAAGGAAAGAGGCGAGCCAGGTCAAGTGAGGTAACAGAACCTATGAGGCGAGCCAGTAGGGAAAAGGTAACAGAATATCGGAGGCGAGCCAGGTAGTGAGAGGTAACAGAAAGAGAGAGGCGAGCCAGGCTTAATAAGGTAACAGGCTCTAATAGGCGAGCCAGATTCAATAAGGTAACAGAATGAAACAGGCGAGCCAGGAGAGGGGAGGTAACAGTTGTCAAGAGGCGAGCCAGGTCAATAAAGGTAACAGATTATAGAAGGCGAGCCAGGTAACCGGAGGTAACAGTTGGAATAAGGCGAGCCAGACCTAACAAGGTAACAGGCAATATGAGGCGAGCCAGATAAGACAAGGTAACAGAAAGAGAGAGGCGAGCCAGGAGAGGGGAGGTAACAGTTGTCAAGAGGCGAGCCAGTGGATGAGAGGTAACAGGTTGGTAAAGGCGAGCCAGAATTTAGCAGGTAACAGAAGGAAAGAGGCGAGCCAGGTGGTAGAAGGTAACAGTACCCCTAAGGCGAGAGGCAGGCTAGCAATCAAGCTAGCCTGCTCCTTTTTTTGACCATCTGTAATCAAAATCTAGCCCCCTAAAAGTCTTAATGAGTGCTCCCCTACCTCGGCAGGGCAAGGGGACAGTTCCTTAACCTTCTAAATGGGAACTGTTAAGGCATAATAAACAGGCTAGCCAGTGAGCTAGCCCTTTTGGTTTCCATTTTTAGCTGGCCTTTTTGACCTAAAATGGAGCTGGTTGGCTCTCTTTTTTTTTGACCTAAAATGGGGCTAAAAATGGGGCTAAAAAAAATTTTCCAAAGGGCTTGACAAACTATATGATTTTGTGCTTATAATCGTATAGTGTCAAAAATATGGTAAAAATAGTTATATTTACATAGTTGTCTTTACTGACTAGAGTATAATCGCAATCGGAAAATACCGGGAAAAATCGGAATAATATGAAGGGGGGCAAAAAGCTAATCTTATCAACCTAAAATCAGGTTGCCAGCCTAGCAAGCTGGAGCATCTTAAAAAACGGTGGTTTGTAGCTGAATAGGTCTAACAGCCGAAAGGCGACAATCAGCCAATATAGTAGCCTTATGTGTGGCTAGGTGTGCCAGACGCTAAATCTAGGGTTAAAGGAGAAATTAAACCGATGGAAACACCTAACTACATACAATCATTGCTTATCCCCAATGCTAAAAAAGCCTCAGCCAGACGAGTTTGGGGCATTGAGTTAGAACTCACTTGGCTTCCCTTCTTTTTAGCTACTAACGCTATGGGCGACTCCGCTATACCATCAGACGCACTAGGTGCCCCTTTACGACTTGGCTACGAACCCGATGGCTCTGTTAAGTTTACCAAAACTGGCAGACCAGTAACCAAAGTGGTGAAGGAAATTGCCGATAGTGTCCGTATGGTTAAGGAAAACTTTACCGCAGGGCTTCTGCTATATGCCACTGGGGTGATACACGATAACCCCGAAGGCTATAAAAAGCAGGTAGAGTCGGCAAGGGTAGCGGGTGAGCCTATCCAGAGCAGGGACAGGGCTAATCTTGAGAAGGCTTTGGCAGAACAGAGAGAGGAAGCTATGGCTGAGATGGTGGCGGAAGCGGAAAGGAAAGGCAAAGCGGAAGCCAAAGAGCTAGCCAGAGCCAGCAAGGAAAAGGAAAGGGTTACAGCGTAACCTCAACCCCTAGCCTCTGGCACACCTACCCACACATAAGGCGGAAAGGTAGGAACGATGGCACAGCCTAAATGGGTAACGCCTAGCCGTCAAGCTCATCTTGTGTCTATATTCCTGCGTAGTAGGGGCTTTTGTGTCTGGGGGCATACCGCTTGCTGTATCCCAGAACACTATTACGAGGTCTTTATTGAAGGCTTAATAGCCGACTGGAAGGCTGATGATAGGCAACAGGATACAGCCGACTGGCTTGAGGAACGGAAGCGGTTACACAGCCTAGCCGAAAGGCGATACCCGATTAGGGGGCAATTCAGCAGTATTGCTAAAGACATCTTTTTTAGCGAACAGCCTTCCTTTTACCTGTTAGGACTAGGCGTAAGCGGACTAACCTTCAAGCCCTTTGCTAGAGTTAGGCTCGCTAGTAGTTATCTCCATCTCTTTGTAGACTTGGGAGACTCCCTAAAGAGCATTAGCAAAAACAAAAGACGCAAAGCTATTCGCTACGGTAAAGCTCTACCCGTAGAAAAGCAACAGGAAATAAACCAAGTTTGTAAGTTAGCGATTACGCATTACCTAGAGAATTAAAATAAAAACAAAAGCGGAAGGACACCCCGTTTACTGGGGTGTCTTTTTGCCTTCAGCCCCCCATTAGGGGGGCTTTTTATTAAAAGAGGCGGAAACAAAAGCGGAAGGACACCCCGTTTACTAGGGCTGTCTTTTTGCTTTCAGCCCCCCATTAGGGGGGCTTTTTATTAAGGGGGGCGAAGCCCCTCTTTGAAAGGAGGAGCTATGCCAGAGAAGGTGGTTTGCAACACGTGTGACGCAACGTATGAGGACAAGGAAAGCGTGGAGATGGCTAAAAGGTGGATTGCTGAGGGCTACGCTCCTTGTCCAAACATTTCGTGCCCAGGGGAGCTAATCCTTAAAAAAGAATAGCTTAACAGGGCAAGAGGGAAAGAGGGTGAAAGATGGCAGAGTTTATGTCACCACAACAGCTCTACGATAACCCAAAACGCTGGCTGAATGTGCCACACGTGATGCACGAGAGCCTACTCAAATTCCAAGAATGGATGTTTCCAGGCTTCAGCCAAAAGTTGGTGGATGGGAACATTCACTGCCTCGAGTGTGAAGGCGAGAAACCATTCGAGGTCATTACACTGGACACATTCGAAGAAAAGCTATGCACGGGATACATTGGCGTACCTGGGAACGTAGAGTTGCTCAGGTTGACTGATGTTATTAGATAGTAAATTCCTAGTGAAAGGGGGTGAGGTCAGTGACCACATACAAGGTAGTCAGGTATTACGCACCTAACCAGAAAAGGTCAACGAGGACAATGAGAACGGGGTTGACTTTGAAAGAGGCCCGAGTTCGTTGCCAAGACCCCAAAACGCACAAAGATGACGTTTACTTTGACGGGTTTGTTAAAGAATAAGCCTTAAAGAAGGCGAAGGAGAGACATTAAGTGGAAAACCCCGGGAAACATGAAGCCAAACTAATCTGCGCCTGGTGTGGGGCAGAGATGGGCTCCAAGAAGGGATTTACCGAAGAAGGAGCTGTTTCGCATGGTATCTGCCCTAAGTGTAAGGAAAAATATTTTGGGAACCCTTACCATCCACCTAATATATCTGTTACAGAAGCCACTCCAAAAGACCTGGCGTTGCTGTACATAAAGGTCACTGGGCGGAGCCCAGAATATGGCCGAGTAAGAAATTAAAAAGAAAGGAGGTGAAACCGTGGCTAGAATCTTTGTTTACGACGGAAGAGAGTTCCCAGACCCAGACCCGAATATGTCACCGGAAGAAGTCAGGCAATCTATGACCAACTTCTTCCCCGAGCTGGCGAATGCTGAAACTAAGCAGAAGAAGCGTGGCGAGGACGACATAATCGAGTTCCATAAGCGTGTGGGCACCAAGGGGTGAAAGGAGAAATAGCCAATGGAATTGCTGACGAAGGAAATACGGGAAAAGTTTAAGAAGGTCGGCAGCCAAGAAAAGAAAGAGCTTGGGGAGCAGATTGTCGTAGTCAAGTTCTTCGACCCGACCGGGAGCTGGACGTGGTATGCGACCGAGTTTGATGGCAAAGACATTTTCTTCGGCCTGGTTGATGGTTTCGAGCTTGAGTGGGGACCGTTCAGCCTATCCGAAATGCAGTCTGTCAAGGGGCGCTTTGGACTAGGTATTGAGCGTGATCGGTATTTCGGGATGCCGATGATTAAAGACATAGAACGACTGAAAGAACGGGTATGATGGGAGAGTTCGAGAATATCGAGAGAGTCGTCCGTGCCTTAGCGAAGGTGCCCCCAACAAATCTTCTGATAATTGACCTGGCCAACGCCCATGTGAAAGACGGGGAGCTCGACTTCGAGGCCCTGGCGGATTTACAGCCGGAGGTTCAGATGGCTATCGCTGAGGCAAAGATGTATGGAGCTCATACTATCAGGGCGGTTGACACCCTGGAACGTTTGGAGGCGATGCCTACCGATGTATGACCTGGAAACTCTACAACGTGAGAATGCGCTAGCGGTTCAGTCTGCTCACAGGATGGTTCACGGAAGGAACAAAGCTCCGGACGAGGAGACTATAGACCAGCCGGTATTTCCCTTAGCCATTCTTGCGTCAGTGCTCACAGTCGGACCGCCATCCCTCGCCCGCCTTGCCGACGCCATATTAAACTCCGATGCAATCCACGACTTCCTTATGCTTGTGAGGGAGTATCTTCCGCAATATGAAGCCGAGATAATGGCCGGCGGTGGCGACTTCGATCGTATCAAGCGCTTTAAGCGTTATTTTGAACCGCTCTACTTCGAGATGAGTGCGTTGGCAGAAGCGTACGATGAATTTACTCTCGAAGATTTCTGCATGCAAATCCCCGTTGAGCTGTATGGCTTTGCTGGAGATGACCTTGAGTATTTCGCTGATTTCAGGGACGGTTACACTCTCTTGCTCGCGCTATTTGAAAATCCCTGCTTAGAAGACGAGAGAGTGCCGATACTCGAGCACGCCAAGGACCTGGTTGGAGCCGAGCTGCTAAAGCTCATCCCTAAAGATGGCTTTAGCCTGGACGATATCCACGAGAAGCTCGACGGGACTGAACACGAGGGGTGTATCGCTTTCGCTGACTGGATGTGGCAGAACACCGGCTGCCTGCAGCTGGACGCTAATTATCACGAATACGGTGCGGAAGAATGGAGCCGCCAAGTCGTTGATATGCTAACCGAGGAGAGGTGGAGGGTTGATGACCTGCAGGGAAAGATGCTACAGGCGTATCAATGGCTCGAGGCAAACCCCCCTCATAATTTCAAGATTTTACTGGATTTAATGAACGGAACAGAACCCGAGAAGATAGCCAAGGAACAAATACCCCTTCCTCTAGATAAAGAGGGGCAAGTAATTACAAAGGAGGTGTAAATGGAGAAAGTTGTCAAGTATGACCCAGGGAAACCCGCTGATGGGTATCCCCTTCAGTGGGCTATTCCCGCCGAGCTGAAGATTCCGGCAGATCCGTTGAGATGCCGGCTGGATTTCCACCATCAGGCAGTGGTAATGACCATCTTCAACCAGGAAACGACGGAAAGGCGGATAGTCTCCGCCATGAATGTGAGCCATGCCCTGGCTAACGAACTTTCCTTCGGTACCGGTTTATTACCGCCGAATATTCTCTGGTGGAATAATAGCAGGAATGGCGTTATCTTCGCACTGTATTGCGAGCCGAAGGTGCGCACACTCGCCCTTCAAGAGGATGTTAATAAGCCACCTCTCCGGTTCACAATACCGCTGCCGGGTTTAATCTTCCTGTGTTCGCCAGGTCAACCTCCGTGGGTTTATGCGGTGAAGAAGCGGCCGACGAAAGAAACGGATATCGTCTATAAAGCTCCCCTGTGCAATATACACGAGAACGGACGGTCCTGCCCGGGTAACCACAAATACCCAGAAAGGGTTACCGACATAGTGGAGTCGTTCTTTATATCGTTCTTTAGCCCGGGACTCGATATGCGAAACAGGTCGGTCAGGTTCGAGTCAAATATAGTCTTACTATGGAACCATCTGAACAAGAAAAAGAAGTTCCCGAATGATGACCTGGTTAAGCACGGCACGGTAAAGGACTTGATGCAATATGAATAAACCAGTCGGGTACCTGATGAATCACCCCGAAGGAATCTCTGGGGAAAGAGGCCTTTACTATAACTACATCATGGCCTCCAACGGAATTTTCATTGAAGCTGAAAGTCCGCTTATTACAGCCAGAATACCGGTTACCGAGTGTGAAATCAGAGGCCTAGCACCTATTGAGACGAAGATATCCCTGCTCTATGGGAGCATCCCGCAGCGGTTCTTCGACCTGGCTCTCAATATGTTTCTAGCGGATATTGAATCAGAGCATTACGTGGCGATAGTCGGAGATGCGGGATACCACCTCCACATACCAGTGCAGGACAAGTCGGCTGGTGGTGTTGTCTATGAGGTGGAATCTTCTGTAGCTCTAGAAATACACTCACATGGTCACATGGGTGCGTGGTTCAGTTCAATAGATAATATGGATGAGACGGGGCTGAAATTTTACGGGGTTGTTGGGAAATTAGACGCTACCCCTATAGTGAAACTTAGGATCGGAGTCTATGGCTACTTCAAGAATTTACGTTGGAGTGAAGTCTTTGATGGCTCCCTGGCGGGGGCAGTGGAATATGAGAAGGCAAGAGAGGAGGTGATACCCGAAGATGCCGTTTACGATCTCTTTGAGGAACATGGCGCAAGACTCAAGGATTCTAGTCGTTGGCTGTGGAGGAACTGGAAGTTTCGTTGCTGAAGGCTTATGCCGCTTGCTTATTAACAGCGATGTAAGCCTGATACTGGTGGACCATGACCGAGTCGAGCCCCAAAATATCGGAAGACAGCAGTTCTTCCCTGGGGATGTGGGCAAGTTTAAGAGCCAAGCCCTGGCAGAGCGTTTAGCCCGCCAGTATGGGCGTGCCATCGGATACAGCGTTTATCCCTATATGCACGACCTCGTATATAAGTCAATGGGTGGGGGTATGCATACGCTGGCAGCTCAAGGGATTATTATAGGCTGCGTGGATAATGCGGCCGCCCGGCGTTCCATTTGCGAGCAGTGGAAATCCTCTAACTGGTGGATCGATGCCGGCAATGGTTATTCCTCAGGACAGGTTCTGATTGGCAATGCCCGGGAGGAGATGTTTCTCCAGGAAGTTTTTGACGAGGAGAACCAGACAGTGGAAGCCTTACCTCTCCCAACTCTCCAGCTTCCTTCTCTCCTATCTCCTGTGGCAAGAATACCGAAGTTCAAAAGGGATTGCGCTGAAGCCGTGATAGCCGACGAGCAGAGCCCTGTAATCAACCAGGCTATGGCCACATTAGTTTTGGAATTTACGCACCGCCTTCTCATAGGAAATCTGAGTTGGATGGGTGCTTACATTGACCTGGACGCTGGCACTCTGCAAACCGTGCCGGCAGAGCCAGCAGTAGTAGCCAGAATGTTGGGGGTGAAGGTCGACACCCTCATGATGAATAAGCAAAAGAAGAAGAGGAGAAGGTAATATTATGGCCGATACTAAGCAAGAACCGACTGTAGAAGAGCCAGTAGAAGAGCCAGAAGAAGGGTCGGAAGAAGAGTCGGAAGAAGGGACCCAGGAAACACAAGAGGTTGAGAAGCCGAAGCCGTCGAATGAGCTCAAGATAGTTATTATCCTTAAAGACAGCAAGGTAATGCTGGGAGTTCAATCTCCAGCGTGTGATCCGGTATATGAGACTCTCGAGGGCACCCTGGCTGCTGCCTTGAAGCGAGTCCCAAAACTCGTCGAAGAGGCCAAAACACGCTGGGAAACAAGCAAGCTCAACCCGAAGTGCGAAACCCCTCTGCCATCCCAAGAGCAACCGGTAACCACTTCGCAGTCGCAGAGAGCAGCGACGCCGAGCAAGCAACCCTCCATGTTTTAAGAGATAAAGGGGTCGATCTAGTAGGGTGGCGGGAGCGATTGAAGAAAGGAGGTAAGGTAGATGCAGATTCAAGTACAGAAGCTACGGGAAGCGATGAAGCTGCTAGAGCTGGTGATACCCAAGAAGACCACTCTACCGGTACTTCACAATGTCCTGCTGAAGGACGGTAAAGCTGTAGCCGGCAACCTGGAAGTCTTTGTCTTTATTGACCTGCCCGAGGCCAACACAGAGTGCCTCATCCCCCACAAGCCCGTCATGCAGCTCCTGAAGTATGTGCCGGGTAATGAGATGCTCACGTTAGAGGCTAATGGGGAAATCACCTTCAGCTGGGCCGACGGCAAATCATCTTACCCCCGCGTCAAATCCGACGAGTACCCACCGACGCCGGAACTCGTGGTCAAGACAGAGGGAACCCTGGACGGTAATACGCTGATCGCGGCGCTGACTTCCATCTCTGAATATTGCGCCAAGGACGGAACCCGTCCGGTGCTTAGCGGCGTGACTATCCTCCCCGGCGAAAACCTTGATATCGCTGCCGGCGACGGTTTCAGGATGGCGTACCAGACGATACCCGATTCATTCCCTATCGAGGACCCGCTAATTATCCCTTCCAGTACCGTGAAGATTCTCAACTCCCTGTGGCAGCACACCAAACCGGATGTAGCCCTTGGCGACTCGCTGGTGGGGCTCGTGCTGAGCAAGCGCCATATTGATGTCGCGCTTGTTGAAGCTAAAGGCTCCGAAGCTAACCTACTCCGGGTGTGCTTCAGCGGTGTCACGATTCTCCTCAAGCTCATCGAGGGTAATTCTCCGAACTTCAAGCAGCTAATCCCCGAGGAGATCCCCACCAAGGTCCAATTCTTCTCTGGTGACCTCGAGCGGGCAATTAAGCGCCTCCAGGCTATCGCAGCAGACGGCTCAGGCATGGTTAAGCTCAGCTGGACCAACGATACCATGACAGTTTCAGCCAGTAGCAAAGATGTGGGGAAAGTGGAGGGAACGCTTCCCGTTCAGGCTGACAAGCCGGATAGAGTCGCCCTCAATATCAAGTATCTCCTGGAATACCTAGCTGGCAAAGACGGGATGATTACTATGGGGGTGACTGGCGGTACTACACCGGTGGCTCTACGCCACCGGGCATCACCGCTGGTAATAGTGCAGCCCATGAATGCCGAGTGGTAGTAATAGTAGTCTGAGAAGGAAATTGCCGATAGTGTCCGTGGGGAAAGGGGGCCGGGCATCAAAGCCCGGCCCCCTCTAATTTCAGTAAGAAAGGAGGGAAAAATGAGTACGAGAGGAGCTATTGTAAGAGTATTTGGGGATGGGTTCAAAGGCGTGTATCACCATTGGGATTCGTACCCAGAGGGGCTTGGTCAGACCTTGTGGGAGTTGTTTCATGAGCAGTTTGGTCAGGATGTAGAAAGGATGTTGAAATTCCTGATTGATGAGCACCCGGCAGGCTGGAGCACGCTTAACGGAGCCGATTTCAGTATGATGCCTGGCTATGTTGAGTTGGGCAGGAAGATTGATAGTCCTGATGAAAGAAGAGGACCGGAGTGTTATTGTCATGGGGACCGGAGTGAGGAAGGAAATGAGGTTACGGAGAAGGATGCTGCTGGTATTGGAGTCGAATGGGTCTATGCGTTCAGGGATACCGTGATGATTGTCCTGTCATCGTATAACGAGGATGGTCACAAGATGATTGGCATGTTCGGCATGGGGAATGAGAACGCGAGATGGAGAATCGTTACTCAGATTGACCTGCTCGGTGAAGAGCCTGACTGGGAGATGATAAAGAAAGATGGTAAGGTGGTTGTGAATGCTGAAAGGAAGAAGTAGTGGTCGTGATAGTCTGAGGGGGAAAGGGGGCCGGGCATCAAAGCCCGGCCCCCTCTAATTTCAGTAAGAAAGGAGGGTATAGTGGAAAAACGCAAGGAATACGCCGATGGTGAAATCATCAGTTGCCCAAAGTGTAGTAGCGATGACCTAGAGCCAGACCTATCTTCAGTAACTCCCGACAGGGGGAAGTGTAATTCTTGTGGGCTGGAATTTACCATCAGGCAAGTAGCTGTATGGGAAGAATAAATAGCCTTTAAGGGCAAGACGGTAGCACACAATCGCTGATGTAAAGTGATGCAAACCGTCTCGAAGTGTCTCACTTTGAAGGGGTAACTATGGGCTATACACATTATTGGAGAAGGGAGCTGAAAGTAGCACCAGCTGATTATCTTGGGATTGTCATGGATTTCAAAAAGCTGCTGCCTGTGTTTGAGGAGCAGGGTGTCAAGCTGGCTGATGGAAACGGAGAGGGCGAGCCGGAGTTCAATGAGGTTAAGGTCTGCTTTAATGGGGTTGAGCATTGTGGCCACAAGTACCATGAGTTGGGTATAACCTGGCCAGCTCCAAAGGCAGCCGGAGTAGCTGTTGAGCCGGCTGTATCTGGTAGTTGGTTTGCTGGAGCTAAGTTGGAAAAGAGGTGTTGTGGTGGTGATTGTTCGCATGATCCGCTGGACTTCCCGATGGAGCTGAAGCCGGGGAAGTGGCAAAAGCCTGAGAATGGTAAGTGGTTCGAGTTCTGCAAGACAGCGTTCAAGCCTTATGACTGGGCAGTAACCGCGTTCCTTGTGATAGCTAAGCACTATCTGGGTGACAGGTTGATTGTGCACAGTGACGGTGAAATTGAGCACTGGCATGATGCTATGCAGCTCTGCCAGATAGAGCTTGGGTATGGTCTTGAGTTTAAGATTGATGATGAGGAGAGTGATGTAAAGTGATGCAAAGTGATGCAAACCGTCTCGAAGTGTCTCACTTTGAAGGGGTAACTATGTCAAAACCCCGGAAGAAATTGACCAGATAATTGACCAGAAAGGAGGCGAAATGCTCTTCTACCAAATGGGCAACGGCAAGCTGATACCTGTAGCAAATAGGGGTACTAGCCGAAAGGAAATCAAGGCACTCCAGAATGAGGAGTGGGTTAAGCATCAGGGGGGTATTTGCGTTGTTATCAGCTACACCGAGCCAAGAGCAATCTACTTCGCCACTAAAGAAGAAAGGAGGTGAAACGTGGCTGAGCTAAGTAAGGCTCAACTGGGACGGCAGGACGCCGTTCACAATGCCTGCCATGCCCTCATCGAGGAGCTGGCGGGGCAGAAAGTCAAGTGGGACATAGAGCAGATCGGCGAGGTGGCCGATGTTGTCCAGGGGATAGTCTGTGACAAGCTGGGGCTTATGACCGAGATGGAATTCATGCCCTATGTCGAGGAGGGATAGGCGTATAAGCTACATTGGTAATAAAATTGGTAATATTGCCATTGATAATGCCAACATTAAGGAGGGAGGTTAAAATGGCAGGGAAAGTTAGATATCGGGTATATGGAATCGTTGATGAAGAAGCAGAGGATGTTGGATCCCTTTTGGAAGAGATGAGGCAGTATGGCTCCGCCTACCTTGTTGAAACTGAAGTCGTCGAAAACGCATCAAAACTTCCTGACGCTGAAGATGACTTCCAAGAACGCTACGAGAAAAAATAATCTACGTTATCTTGCATACATACCTACATACCTACATACCTAAGTTAATACCCATCTCAGAGAAAATGAAGGAGGTACCCAATGCACATTAAATTCCCATACCAATATACCGAGCAGAGCATACCAAAGTATTGCCACAAGCCACGTCCAGTTATCTTCGATGGTAATATGTCTCTCCTTTTCCATGAAATTACCGGAGAGGAAGCGCCCGTAGCAATAAGGCAACATACCCTGTCATTAAAAGAGGATGCGATGGAAGATGAGCGAGTCGTTCTTGAGTATCGATGGTGGCGACAGCGACTATGGAGAATACATCGTTTTAATCGCTTTTCTCATGGCCCCTACGAAATTCAAACCTCTGAACAATTCGCTCAAGACCCCTGGCCCTTGACCAACGACTCTACTTATTCCTGCTACAGGTCACACCAACAGAGAAGACAGGATCTCACGGCTTGGGCACGTAGCATACTCTTTATTGATGGGAAGAGGTGGCACTGGGTTAATGAGCCACGCTATGTGATTATGACTTTTGGGCTAGGCCATAATCACGGGCACCCTGGCACAGCACTATCCACGGATAATCACTACAACCCGAACATAGCTGCTTCCCGCTATTATCGTATTGACCGGCAAGACGAAGCACTGGCATCCGCCCTTGAGATTGCACAACGTAGAGGAGACGATAAGGCCTTCCCATTCATTAAAGACCACCGCGATACTTTTGATATTCTAATCCCAGAAGCCATTCGTCTCAACCCACAAAAAGAGCATGGCCCAGGCGATTCCTTCACCAATAAACTAGAGGGTATGATTGAAAGCTCGCCCAGTAAAGAGATAGCCGGCTTGATGGTAATAAAAGAAGCCATAAGCATAATATCGAAATCTTAAAACATTCTGGCTCGCCTATTTCGGTCTGTTACCTCCTACTTCCTGGCTCGCCTCACTTGGTCTGTTACCTTTGTCATCCTGGCTCGCCTTTAAGAGTCTGTTACCTCCTACTTCCTGGCTCGCCTTTCGTTGTCTGTTACCTTTTACGACCTGGCTCGCCTTGTTCAGCCTGTTACCTTTAACAACCTGGCTCGCCTTGTCCCTTCTGTTACCTTTCATCTACTGGCTCGCCTAATACGTCCTGTTACCTCTCTTGGTCTGGCTCGCCTATTACACCCTGTTACCTATTACATACTGGCTCGCCTCTCATATCCTGTTACCTCATACAACCTGGCTCGCCTCACACCTTCTGTTACCTTATTATATCTGGCTCGCCTTCTATATCCTGTTACCTTATAGCTCCTGGCTCGCCTCTCATTGCCTGTTACCTACCTTCATCTGGCTCGCCTTATATCGCCTGTTACCTTGTTTGATCTGGCTCGCCTTTGTTATCACTGTTACCTCTCATTACCTGGCTCGCCTAATTTTTCCTGTTACCTCCTACCACCTGGCTCGCCTTTACCTTCCTGGGCACGAAACACAATATTACCGCCGCTCTCCTGGTCCAGGCTCTTTAGCATACTGAGGATGGCGATGACTCTCCGTTGCATCTCGACCGGCTCTTGTGATAGCACGCTGGCCACGTAAGGGTCCAATCTCTCCGTCACCGGTACCGGTGACGAACTGGGAGACAGGTAGCCCGCCAGACTAAAGAGCTCAGTCTCACTAAAACCTAAATGGGGGGCAATTTTTTGCAGCATGTGGGCCGAGGGAAAGCGGTCTCCCCGCTCGATGCGAGCCAGGTGTGATGCTGAGACCCCTGACATAAGAGAAAGCTGGTGCAGGGTCAGATCTAGCGCCGCCCGGTGCTGCCTGAGTATCTTGCCTAAATCACTCCCGTTCGTCATTGAATCCCTGCTTCTTGCAAAAGCCTCATCAGCTCGCGGCGGATCAAGCGGTGAGGCTTACCTCCCCGTTTCTCCCAGCGCTGTACCGTAGACAGGCTGACCTCTATTTCCCGGGCTAAATCCTCCTGCGCCCAGCCCCTCTTCCGGCGTAGCTCCTTTACCTTCCGCCTAAGATCCTCCATCTTGGCTCCCTAAGTATCGCTCCTGGACAGGAGCCTTTTGTAAAAATAGATCACTGCGAATATAGCGAATAGTAAGCCAAGGCAACTGAATACCAGCTCCGTTATCTCCTGCCAAGCGAAGCCCCATCTACCGCCACCTAACAGCCAGATCAAAGGAACAGAGAAGGTAAAGAGGCATAGCGCTAAGACAACTCCCATTATTCTATCTTTAAGCATTATCTAATTGCTTCACCTGGCACCTTTACCTTTCCCTTAAGATCATCCATCCCGGCTCCCTCCGGGCTTTAAGGCCTGACTCAGTGGCCCCGGGAAATGCTTCCGCCGGCACTCAGGGCAAAGTCCGTGAGATATTACCTGGCGCCAAAAAGGATTAGGCTTTCTACTGATCACCTGGCTACACCAGGCGCAGATAACTACGATTTCATCTGCCCCCACCTCCAGCCGATCCAGGTATATCTGGCATTGGTGGCAGGAGCCCTCCTGACAAAGAATTGGCGTGAAGGGACACGGCAACCCCTTGTTATTGTTGGCTACCCCGAATACTCTCTGCTGTTGCGACATTTTTGACCTCGCAGTCATCGCAAATACCTAAAAATAACACCGGCTGGCCGAAATCGGGATTTCTACGTATCACTCGGCCACACCGGCCACAGATAACTACCTTTTCTCCCCGCTCCCGCCAGTCAAGGTATATCGGGCACTCAGCGCACCTGCCGTTGTGACAAAGGATTGGCGTGAAGGGACACGCCAATCCCTGGTTATTCCCGGCTACCCTGAATATTCGTTCTTGCTTGATCAAATTGCCCTCTCTCAAGGGTTATGACGGTCTGCGCCTTAGCCTTAACATGAAGAACATGAGCAACCCCACTACTACCACTCCTCCTATAATCGCGCCAATGAGAGGCCAGTTGGTTTCGGCTAGTGCTTGTGGCACTCCTGGCGGCGCCTCTACTACCGGCGGTTCCTCTACTACCGGCGGCTCTACTACCGGCGGCTCTACTACCGGCGGCGCTACTACCGGCGGCGGCTCTACTACCGGCGGCGCTACTACCGGTGGGGCACGAGCAATAATGGCAAAGATAGTGAAGTGGCTGACGGTAGCGATGATGCGGTGGCTGACCGGGTCAACTATGCTTGGCAGCTCTACCCATTCACCAGTCGCCTCATCATAGTAGGCTAGAACTAAATCTGCCTCGGCGACACCCTCAGGAATGTCAGCCGGGTCATAGGTATATTCCAACGTTAGCGGCGGGTCGAAGGTAGCCCCGGCAGGACCAAAGTTATAGGCCAGCCCGATAATATTATCCCCTTCCGGCGGCGGTGGCGGGCTGGGGTCAACAGCTGCCGTCAGGCTAGAAAGCGGGGTGCCATCTGCAGCCAGGGCAATGGTGCCCGCGGGGATAGTTATGATTAGATTTCCATCCGCCGAGGTGGCTGTTATTGCCTCCAGCATTTCACCGGTTGCACTGATACTGAAGCTGCCCCCTAGGCCAAAGAAATTGGTCACAGTGACATAGGTTGGGGTTGGGGGTGCGCCTCCTCCTCCACCACCTGCAGGGAATGGGACTATAGTTACCGATAGGTCACGCCTATCTGGTCCACCACCAACCTCAAAAGTGGCAGTCACCCCTTCTGCCTCAAAACCATTCACATAGAAGGTTACGGTAGCCCCAGGCGTAATATTGCCCTGAACTAAAAGGTTAAGGCTATCACCAACACCATAGCTACCCCCGACTGTCGTCGTCGGATTTTGGATATTGGTTATAACCTCTCCGTCATCTACTGTCGCTGATACTTGAGTACCATCAGATGCCGGACTACCGTTTACGATTACGCTGCCGTAGAAAGCGTGGGGAAGCGCTGGTACCGCATAGGCAGGAGCAGCACCAAGCACCAGTAGAAAAGCCAGCACTATAAAGATAATCGCCTTCCTCATAACTTATCTCCTCTCTGGATGGGGGGGGCTACCTGCCCCCCCCATCTACCTTCTAAAGAAAGGTTAGTCTGGAATCACGCTAAAGCTCGTGGCCGCGTTCATGTGCACCCAGAAGCCTTCAAACGGGTCGAGTGTTTCACTTTGAAGTCCGGGCACCCCCCAGTGGTCGTCGGTGAGGGCTGACAGGTTAAAAACCGTCCCATACAGGTTGTAGGTGCCCTGGGCTACCACGGTCGTCAGGCTCACTCCCTGCTGCCCTCCTATCAAGGCATAGCGCAGCGGAGAGAAAACTACGTCGGCGTCATCAAGAGTAGCACTGCTGACCAGGTTCCACCCGGCTACCAGCTCTTTGGTGCTTATTCCCTGCATACCCGTTGAGTAGATAATGCCGAGGTCTCCTCCATCGCTACCCATTTGTGCATACAGAGCCTCCACGGGTTTTAAGTCATCGGTAAGATTTGCGCTCAAGAAACCTGTAGGTGTATATTTCAGGAATTGTACATAAGTATCTATCCAGGTTGATGAGGCAGCATCAATCCAGTTGTCGGTTGAGAATAGTGTCCAGCCTTCTGATAAAGTCAATATTACATCGTAAACAGTGACTACAGAAACTACAGCATCCAAGCTAAAGTCCTGGGCACCACCAGTATTATCGGTGAAGGTAAATGTCACTGCCTCACCGCCCGTCCCGGTGTAAACCAGCCCTGAGAAGGCGACTACACCCGATGATGCGGTGACGGTAGTTGAGCCGGCTGTTATTGAGCCAGTACCATCTTCCGTGATGGTGATGGTATCAGAAGAAGTTATACCTGTGTCTACAGTATTCTGTGCGTCAACGTAGGCAACCACTGGCTGTGTCATTGATACGATGTTTTCGATGCTTGCCGGTGCAGTAGTTACCAGTATCTTGGTTGCCACTACGTTGCTGTTTACACTGGTGGAGGTGGCAGGAGTGAGTGCGCCGGATGCAACGTCGATCTGGAATGTCTCACCGTCTACTGTTGCCGTGTAAACCAGGTCGTCGAAGGTGGCTACACCCGCTATCGGTGTCACAGTGAGCGTGCCTGTCAGCGTACCCAAGTCGTCCTCTGAGGCTACCACGTTTGTTACATAGGCTGCATCCGTGTTGCCAAATTGGTCCTGTGCCTCAACAACTGGCTGGGTGGTTAAATCAAAACCTGAAACCGAACCAGCGGGCTGAGTGTCAAACACCAATTGGGTAACAGCACCTACTACCATGGTAAGTGTGCCGAAGTTGGTGCTTCCCGAGAGACCTTCGATAGTTCCGGCAGTCATTAAAATATCGCCAGTGGCGAGGGTGCCTGCCGCCGGCCGAACACCAATAGGGTTGATTCCACCAATCGTCAATGTGTCCGGTGAACTACTTGAAGCAGTGCCAACGTTGATCGTGAGCTGCGTCGTCGAAATCGAACCGAATGTCGCAGCTAATCCTCCGGTGCCGGTTACGGCTACGTCAGGGTCGAGGGTCGTGCGAAACTCAAAGCCGCCCGGGGCATCAAGGACTATCGTTACGGTTGCGATGGTTCCAAGGGCTGCCTCGGTTATGATAATAGGACCCAACTCTGTGTAGGCCCCTGTCGCATAAGTATCTGCCGAGATGGCAGTACCACCGCTTGCTGTGGTTAACGTGACCTCTATGTAGCTGGTTATAGTGCTGGAGGTGACATTGAGTGTGCCGTCTGTAACGTAGATCTCGAATGTCTCAGCGTTTGCTGTTGCCGTGTAAACCAGGTCGGTGAAGGTGGCTACACCCGCTACCGGTATCGCAGTGAGCGTGCCTGTCAGGTCACCGGGATCGTCCTCTGAGGCTACTATAGGTGTTACATAGGCTGCATCCGTGTTGCCCTGTACGTCCTGTGCCTCAACAACTGGCTGGTCGGTTAAAGGAGAACCTGAAATCGAACCAGCGGGTTGAGTGGTAAACACCAATTGGGTAACAGTACCTACTACCATAGTAAGTGTGCCGAAGTTGGTGGTTGCCGTGACACCTTCGATAGTTCCGGAAGTCATTAAAATATCGCCAGTGGTGAGGGGTGTGCCTCCCGCCGTCGGCTTGACCTTAATGGGAACCCCCCCGCCGCCAATCGTCAACACGTTTGTGTCACTGCTTGATGCTACTGTGATGGTAACCGCAATCGTTGAGCCTGTGATCACGAGTGGAGAAGTAGCAACTAATTCTCCGCTGCCTGTTACCACAACATCTGGCACAGGCGATGGTTGAAACTCAAATCCAGTCGGGATAGTCAGGACGAAAGTGCTTGCCGCAATATCTCCAAAAGCGCCTTCAGTTATTACTATGCTGCCTAAAGTCGTCCAGACACCGGATTCGTCATCTGACGAGATGGTACCGCCGCCGCTTGCTGGGGTTACTGTCACCCCTAATTTGCTGGTTACAGTGCTGGAGGTGGCAGGAGTGAGTGCGCCGGATGCAACGTCGATCTCGAATGTCTCAGCGTCTGCTGTTGCCGTGTAAACCAGGTCGGTGAAGGTGGCTACACCCGCTATCGGTGTCACCGTGAGCGTGCCTGTCAGCGTACCGGCATCGTCCTCTGAGGCTATTACATCTGTTACATAGGCTGTATCCGTGTTGCCAAATTGGTCCTGTGCCTCAACAACTGGCTGGGTGGTTAAAGCAGAACCTGAAACCGAACCAGCGGGCTGAGTGTCAAACGCCAATTGGGTAACAGCACCTACTACCATGGTAAGTGTGCCGAAGGGTGTTGTTCCAATAGTAACACCGGTGATAGTTCCGGCACTCATGGTAATATCGTCAGTGGTAAGGGTGCCTGTAGTTGGCCGAACACCAATAGGGATGGTTCCGCCAATCGTCAATGTGTCCGGTGAACTACTTGAAGCCGTGGCAACGTTGATAGTGAGCTGCGTCGTCGAAATCGATGTGAATGTCGCAACTAATCCTCCGCCGCCGGTTACGACTACGTCAGGGTTGAGGGTAGTGCGAAACTCAAAGCCGCCTGGTGCATCAAGGACTATCGTTATGGTTGCGATTTCCGCAGCAGCTGACTCAGCTATCACTATCGCTGGCAGCTCTGTGTAGAGGCCGGTGACAAAGGTATCCGCGTTGACATCTGCGTCAGCAGTTGTTATCCCAACATCGGCGCTCACCGGCACTGCCATTACTAGCCCCAGGCTTAAGGCCAGCACCAGGGCAAACAAAACATTAAAAATTTTCCTTTTCAATATAATCCTCCTAAAATGGATTTGATTTTGCTGATTCACCTTTGCCGTTTTCACATAAACATCACCCCCTCTTTTTAGACAGCCTCATCACTCTGTTTTCATTCTCGATAAGCATCGATTAAGTATATATACACATTTATACACACTTTAAGCAACTTGTCAATACCTTTTAACCATTATTTTTGCCATTTTGTCAATATGGGATGAAATTAAGACCCAGGATTACTTTTTACTCTTTTCCCTTTGCTCTCTTCTCCGGGGCCAGTAGTCCTTACTTCTTTCCTTGTAGAATTTAACCAGCTCCTGGATAATGCCACCGTAGCTCTGACCATGAGACTTGACACTATCCAGCTCCAGCTTAGCTTCCAGGGTAATATTGAGGCCGGCTCGTTGCTTCTTCGTCATTTACTTTTTCATTTACCTTGTCCTAGTTAAACTAGGATTTACATTACTATACACTAAATGAATTATTTGTCAAGCCCTTGTAACCTTTTTGGCTTGATGGGCAATGCCTGGATACTCTGAGAGCCCCCTCTTTAAAACAGGCTAATCTGGAATGACCGCAAAGGTATCGGCAGCTTCCATGTTAGCCCAGTAGCCATCGAACGGGATGAGGGTTTCAAGATCAACCCAGTCGGCTTCGGTCAACGTGGCATCGTAGAAACTTTCGCTAAACTGGTTGTATTCGCCCTGGCTTACCAGTGTTGTTAGTCCCACTACCTGCTGCGTTCCAATCATAACATAGCGCAGTGGAGATAGGATGTCATCGGTACTTGCTACCGTACTGGGAATGCTTATCAGATTCCAGCCAGCCTCGAGGGCTTTGGAATAAAATGCGGGATCTTCATCTTCTGCATAGTTAATGCCAACTCCACCGCCACCCACTGTTTTGACATAGATGGCAGTAAGGGGCTCTAAATCAGCAAGAGTTGCAGGTACAAAACCACCGGTGGGTATGTATTTAAATGCCAGTGTCATTCCTACCCAGGCTGAGCTAGCTACCGCTTTATCTACCGAGATTAGCGTCCAACCAGCTTTTAGAGCCAAGGTTTTATCGAAGGTTGTGGACGGAACTCCAGTGACCACTACCGCAAGCAGCCACGGCTCATAGTCAACACTGGCGCTTACTGAATCTCCATAGGCTGTATATCCAGTCGCCCCGAGCTTTACTGCATCAGCAGGCCCGCTGGCATTGCCCCACCAGTTGTTCCGGGCGTCTACTGTGAGACCGCTCTCGTCGTTAACAAGACCATAGGTATTACCCTCAAGGTTATTGTAAGTGACGGCAATGCTACCAGTAGTTCCTGGACTAAACTCAATGCCCCACACGTTATCGGTTATGGTGTTCCTCTCTATGGTGATAGCGCCGGTTAAGGCGCCGCCTTCAGACCATATTCCATCGTTGCTGTTCGTTATCGTGTTTTCCTCGATGGTAATGCCGCCGACCCCGGCTAACTCTATGGCGGCAACTCCCTTTGTGCCACTCTCTCTCAAGCCCATACCTTCAAAAGTGTTGTTCTTGATGGTAATGTTTTGGTCGGCGGTAGTTCCGGTCGCCATATATATCCCAGAGTCAACATGCTGAGTTGCTGTGCCGACGCCTAGAGGGAAAGAATTTCCGTCAAAGGTGCTTCCTGTAACGTCATTGTTTACATAGACCCCTAACACCTCGTCGGCGGCTGTCGGGTTGTAATAGGCCAGGAAGGTATCATCATCCACCGTTACACCAGATACGCCAGGGGCGAGAACCATAAGGTAGTAGTCTCCCACAAGCCGGTTTGCGGTAATGGTGGCGCTGGCACCTAGGTAAATCAACCCATCTGCCATAGCACCTTCACCCTCAATTGTGAAACCCTTGCCCGTACCACCGATGGTTACGCCAGCAGCACTTATTGCCATTACCCTGCCAGCGGTTCCTGAGTCAATGGTAGTGCTAGCCGCAGCTGACACTGACTGGATGGTCAGGTCAGCTACATTCACGTCTATGGGGAAGCTTTCACTACTGCCTGTATTATAGATCCCGGCTACTACAGTGATGGTGTCGCCAGGCAAAGCAGCATCAACGGCAGATTGGATGGTGGTATAGTCAGCCGCCGTTCCCTCCAGGTCATAGATGGTGCCGCTGATAGTGACGTCATCAACATAAACGGTATGGAGACCCGTAGCCCCAGTAATGGCCGAGAGCTCCACCACAACACCGTTAACAATATCGCTACCGTAACTTGTTACCAGGTCCGCCCAGGTTTTCCATTGAGGATAACCGACTACCGAGTCATAGTCGGCGTTAACTATGTCAAGCTGCCAGTTAGAGTCGGTAATGGTAGAAGCAAAGAACTCAGCCCAATCAGCAGTGAAACCAGTTGATAGTGCGGCATCATTGCTAATGCGGACCATTACCCCACCACCGTCATACGTGCCTGGAATCTCAAAGATGAAATACGGTATGTAATCACCATCAGTTGAATAGGCCCAGAAGGATGTGGTGGCCAGGATTATATCCCCAAGGGCAATCTCAACTCCAAAGTAGACCTTCGCAAAAACGGCGGCGTCCGTGATCTCGGAGTTCTTCAATTTAACTGAGCTAGCCCCCGAATGCTTTACGGGTATAACCCACGTGGCTGCACCGGGTATTGCTTCATCATCGTTGTTAACTGTGAATGGAATCACATTGAGGGTTTCTTGTGCCCCAACGGGAACTGCCGTCACCAGACCCAGGCTCAACACCAGCACCAGGGCAAACAAAACACTAAAAATTTTCTTTTTCAACATAATCCTCCTAACGGCGAAGAAAAACAGCCGCACCCTGCTTTAACTCTTTAGGTATATACATATATACACACTTTAAGCAACCTGTCAATACCTTTTTGCCATTTATTTTGCCATTTTGTCAATAAAGACAAAAAAAAGAGAGCCCCCCCTTCCGAGGAGGGGGGGGCTCTCAGAGTATCCAGGCATTACCCATCAAGTCAAAACCGGCTGTTTGGTTAAATCGGACGCCTGGTTCTGATTATCAGGATAAAGACACCAATAAGTAGAACTGCACCGACAATGATTATCGCCAAAAGCGCCCATGTTGGAGTCGGCGTTACTTCTACCGCCGGGGGCACTGTTATCGGTGGCACTTCCACTATTATGTCTGGAACCTCTTGAATCGTTACCGGTGGCGCTGGCGCTACTGGCGCAGCCATGGTGGTGAAGACACCAACATCGCTCCACTCACTTGTGCTAGCGTCACTAACCCCTCTCACCTTCCAGTACCAGGTGGTACTGTACCCGAGGTCTGTGTCAGACACCCAGGAAGTAGAGGTGAGCGTCTTGGCGGTAGCACCGGTGAAGTCAGGGTTATCGGCCAGCATAAGCTCGTAGCTGGTAGCCCAGTCAGCTCCATTCCACTGGAGAGCAGGTTTCGTTATGATATCCTGTGCTCCGGGTGCCGGACCTACTCCAGCGATTGGCTGGAACGGATTCCAGGCTCGAGCACCAAGCCCGGTGGTGAATGACTTAGCTTCAGACCAGCGGCTCAGCACCGGAGCGCCCCACTCAGTATCTGCCTCAGCCAGTGGAGCAGAGCCCGGATCTCCATCCACCCTTATCCTCCAGTAATAGGTCTTACCAGCCTGTAGGTTGGCAGGCTCATTATTGGTAAGCAGATAGGTAGGATAAAAGGAGGTACCATCCTCCACGCCGGTGCGGAACTCGGGGTCTCTGGCTATCTGCCAAGCGTAATAAGCAGCCCCTGTCAGCGTTGACCAGTTCAGCCTAACCTCATCCACACGGACATCCCCAACATCCGCTGTCTCTACCGGCTTGTCCAGGGTATCAATATAGTACGCAACCCGGTCTTTACCACCGAAATAGGGAATAGAGAATATCACGTTCCCCCGGAGTGGGTCCTCTATCAGCCACAGACCTTTTCGCATTTCGCCACTAAAGGAGCTGCGCAGTCCTGTAGTCTCAAAGATAGGCGTCGATGACCCCTCAACTAGATTGGTTGACTGAGCAAGGGGATTGAGCGACCTCTGCAGACCCTTATCATCCAGGTAGTTGGCGGCGTAGACAGTACCGTTGGATGATACCACCAGACCCGTAATCTCCGAGCCCTCGGGTATGGTCGTATCAATCGTGCGCCAAGCCTGTTGATAGACCTGGATGATGTCTTCGCCACCGGCATAGATAGTGCGGTTTATCGGCGGACCAAACTGGCCGAGATAAGCCGGGTCAAAGGCAACATAGTTGTTGACGCTAGCGGCTAATTTGTCACTCTTTTCTATTGCCCAGGTCTTACCCCTATCCAGTGACCTGTAGATATCGCCAAGACTGGTACCTGCAATCATGATGCCTGACTCAGCATAGTTGGGGGCGGTATCAATGGATACTATCGAGCCCAACGGCGGGTTGGTGGACCTTAGCCAGCTAAAGCCACCATCATCAGTCCAGTAGACATCAGCGGCAGCCCCGGCAAAGATGAAGGTAGCATCAACCACGTGCAGGGCAGTTATGAGCTCTGCTGGAGCACTCATGGCGGTGAAAAGATTGCCGCCATCGTTTGACTTCGTTAAGCTGGCGACAACGCCAGTAGCGCCGAAGGCGTAGACTATGCCGTCGGTAGCGAAGTCAGGCGATACCTCCACCCTATCGAGGGTGGTAAAGCCAGCGATGTCAGCAGTGAGTACCCGCTCCCAGATTGGGTCACGAGTCCGGACATCGTCTACTTTCCATAGACTGTCGGAGCCGCTGACCACAAAGAGTGTACCCGAATCGATTACGGCGATATCGTTAATGGTCTTGAACTCCGTATCAATTATCGCGGTCTGGTTCCAGGTAATACCACCATCACGGCTCACCTGGAAGGCGGAGTCTGCACCGGAGGTTGCGGCATAAACCTCATTGCTGGTGGCAAAATCAGGTGCCATTAGCACCTGGAGGCCCCTGGCACCAGTAGGTTGCTTGTGAATCGTTGTCGCCCAGGTGACGCCACCGTTGATGCTCTTCACTACCGTTACCTCATCATTTAGACCAATGATAAGAGTAGCCGCAGCTAGCGACCCCGAAGCGTCCAGACTCAGGACATCATTGGCGTCCTCAGCACCGATGGTGCCATATTGCTTTGTTGCCAGTGACTCACTATAACTCGCACTGGGCAAGCCTCGTATCCGCCAGACACCACCAATATTGGCGGTGCTATTTACGCCCACCCACAGGTTGGGCGCGGTGGCGGAGTTATAGCCATCTGAGGGGAAGGCAATAGAGGCGTTAGCAGCAGCAACAAGCACCGGGGTATCGGCTAATATGCTACCCCAGGCTCCGAGTGAGTTGGTACTAGAAACAATACCATCCACTCTTACCGCCCAGATGTAGTTGCTGGTGGCGAAATCTGGAGCGAAAGCCACCGCCAATGCCTCGGCGCCGAGTCCCTGGTCACTCCAGGTCTCAAAAAGAGAATCCCTGAGGACAAAGACACTATCGTCAGTGCCGACCATGACAAAGGCAGGCGTGCCCGGCCACATCGCTATGGAATTGACGCGGAGAGGATCACCCGGGATAGGGTTCAGTTCAGTAAAGGTAACGCCCTTATCGACAGAGCGGTACACGGTAGCGCCCGCAGCCAGATACATGGTGCCGTCGGTCTCAAAGTTGGGCGAGATAGCTATCCCCGTTACGGCGTCCACTTCGTTAGCATAACCGGTAATCTTGAAGTAGTGTATGCCAAGGTCAAACGTCTGAACCAGGGTATGAACACCAGGGGCGGTAACAGTAGCATCGTCAGGAACATCTGCATCAAAAGTTATCGCGGCATCCATGCCGCCCTTGGTAAGAGCCAAAGTGCCCGTGGTGTTGGCGACCAGCGCAGTAAGGATAATCGTCTCGTCGTCCTCAATGTCAAAGGTAAACGTAGTAGTGGGGGTGCGGGTAACAGTAGCATCAGGAGCACCAACAATTATCTCGCCAAGCATGCCCTCACTGGTAAAGGTCACAGTGCCGGTGACAGGACCACCACCACCAGGCACGGTAAGGATAATCTCATCGTTTCTCCCAATGTCAAAGGTATACGTAGTACCACTAAATGTCCCCTCATCGCCGGTCATATCTACCGTTTCGTCAGCTTCCCAAGTACCCTCGACACTCTTACCAAACCCGGCCACCCCGGTAAAGGTAACTTGGTCACCAGCATCGGGCAAGCTAAAGGTAATTTCAGCATCTACCGGACCAGTGCCGTCAAAACCTACCGCAAGGTTAGTAGTCCAGGTACCCTCGGCATCAAGCTCATCGTCATCGTCTTTCCCGGTAAAGGTAACTTGGTCACCAGCATCGGGCAAGCTAAAGGTACGTCTATGGTCAGAAATGACACCTTTAGCGGACTGAGTCGTGTCTATGGCGGCAAATATGGTGCCGCCATCCGGGGTAACGGCGATGGCACCGACGTCAGAATAAGAGATGTTTATCTCTTCATTCTCGTCGTCTGGATTGGGAGTATCATCCCAGTCCGCATTACGGGCGCTAACCGGAGCAGCGGCAAACCCAAACAGGCTCGCCAGCAGCATAAGAGCCAGCAGTACGCCCACTATTTTAGAATATTTCCTTTTCAAAATCGACTCCTTTTAAGGTTATTTCGATGTCTCCATAAAAAAACACAACAACCTCATGTCTCTTCTGTAATTATGGAGACAAGGTTTTTTCTTGATCTGCAGTTGAGTTTGATAACTCTCTTCCCCCTTCGGGTGCACTCACCCTCCGGGATTCGACCATGGCATCACCTCCTTTAGAAAATCTACCCTAATTATACCACAACTTGTCAATACTCTTTAACCTTTTGTCACTCTAGATGTCAATAGCCCCCGCTTGGGGCAGGGTGCTGACCCCGATTACGGACAAAGCCAACCACACGGGACGGGAGAAATTGGGCGCCGATGAAAACTCCCAGCCTTGTTTTCCCGAACACCCTGCCCACCAATGATACACAGATGATAACCTTTTGTCAACCCCTATTTCAATATTGAGCCCTACTGCCTTGCTAAAGGCTTGATATTTGGATGACATTATTGATAACGGCAAATAGTACAGTAAGGGTCAATGCCGATAGCCCGAGGTAACTACCCAGCTTGAAGCGTCTGTCCTGTTTCAGCGTTACCAAGATACTCTTCTGAGGACAAGGTTTTAGCCTTCGTATGGCGACCGCTTTCTTAAGCAGGCCGAGCAGGTTCTCCTGGGCCGGTATTTTTTCCACTATTTCGGCTACTTCGGGCATCTCCCGCAGCTTATTGAGGATATCGGCCAGGGATGTAGGCTTAATTAAGGACAGGGTAATGACCGTGCCATCATTAACTGAGCCAACCATTTGCACCATGCGGGACCCAAGCACCTCATCCACTCTTTGAATGAATTCCATTAACTGCATAGCATCAATAGGTGGCGGCATGACCAACTGGACCGCTCTCAAAATATCATCGCCTGCCGACTTGTCCTCGAATCTCCGTTCATACTCAAAACGAGAACTAGCCGGGATGCCACCACTAATGACCACTTGGCCGAGGTGAACATCCCTAATAGCCTGGGTAATTTCGGCGCGATTGGTATCCTTAAGCAGGTACCCGCTGGCCCCAGCCTCCATAGCTTCCGTCAGATACTCATCATACAGGCTCAGCATAATGATCCGGCAGGAGGTGAATTTATTCTTGATTCGTCGAGTACACTCAATCCCATCCACCCCAGGCATCTTGATATCCATCAGGACTATATCCGGGGAAAGATCGGCTACTTGCGCTAGGGCTTCGTTACCATCACCTACGCCGACGACTTCCATATCTTCTTCTCGCGACAGCAAGCTCTGCAGCCCCTCGCGAACAATCGGCTGATCATCTACCACCAGAATGCGGATAGCTTTCGCCATATTAGGCGCCCCTCTATAGCTGACTTGGAAAAGTTATTAACCGTGGGTGACAAAATATAAATACCAGTATCTACTACTCTACAACTTTAATAGCAACAAGGGAAGTCCTGAAGGGATAATTCTGTGAGCCGAAAGGGTCATTAAACTAAGCCCTTTGGCTCACTAAAATGATACTTTCGGTTACCAGAAAAGTTGATATAACCCTGTATAATGAAGATGGGCCCAATGAAGAAAAAGTGTGAGATCATAGTTTGGTTTACACTTACGGTGCCTGAAGACGTGGCTGGTAATTGGAGCGACGCGGAGTTGAAAATGGTGTTAGAGGAGGACCTTAAACATTGGGCGGCCTCGGTAGATGGTAAGTTCAACACCCTTTATATCCTGATAAACAAGTCTAAGCCAACCAGTCCCTGATTATAATTTTCGCTCCTTGTTTACCCGGGGTCAACGCCCTTTCCGGGGACGCACTGCTTGGTCATTTAAGCAACAGGTAATACTGCTCTATCGAGCCGACTTCCCTTTCAAAGCTACCCATCGTCTTCCAGAACTTCAACAGCATGGCAGTATAAGACGGCAAACGCAGATACCGCTCAAACGGGGGCTGTCCCTTATCTATCTCATCACGATGAAGCTGTAGCCAAATCGACTCTTCCTGGAGCAACCTTGTTCGGAGCATAAAGACCACATGACTTCGCAGTAACACTAACATTGAGATGAGGACTAAAACGAGAGCTATAAAAATTATCAGCTCAGTGTAAATGACCATCAGTCACCTCCCTTTGTCATAGTTAATTCCAAGGGGTCTCTCTATAGTTTTCCCCGAAAAACTGGGCCGCCCGCTCACATAAAGCCATACCCATGGGCTGACTCGAAGCCGGCTCCCAGGGTTCCCAGAGCCAATTTTGCTGGGAGCAGCTCCGGGCTACCGTTCGCCAACTGCAATGTTCATCCACCCTTAACCGCCGCACCAACTGCGCCTGCTGCTGGGTCATCAGCTTCCTTGCTTGCTCCCGGTAGTAATCAAAGGCATCGGACAGGCCTTGGGCCAGCGCCATCCATTGTTCCGCATTCTTTATCTCTACTATCCCCTCACCGCTGCGGGCCGACTTCATAATCTCAATATCGGTTTCATCCAATATCCCCCCCTCCCTCACGAAGGTATCATCGGTAACGAAGATTGTTTTATCCTCTTCTGTTTCCACCCCTTATGCCTCCTAGCTCTCAAATACAACCTTAACCGCAAAGCCATCGGGCTTAAGCGAACAGAACAGCACCCTCTCTACTTTTAGCTCCTGCCAGGGTGGGGTTACTTTCTCGGGGTAATCGATCCGCACCCGAGGCAGGTCAATTCGAGGCAGCTTCCAAAATCCGGGTAACAAACGCCTTCGCGGCAGGGTTATCTTTGTTATCATCTTTTCTCTCCTTCATTTTGCCCTATAATAATCGGTCCGTATTTATAGGGAGGCTTTATGCTAGCCAGTAGCTCCTGGCACTCCGATTCAGACAACTCCGGGACTTCAATCCAAAGATATATTTCCTTATCGGGGAATGACTTTTGCTCACAATCGCGAATACTCTGGATTAGGAGCCGCAGTTCCTCCTTGGTTAGCTGCTCGCTCCCGAAGATAAGTTTAATCTTCATTTCTGTCTTCCTTTTGCGCCTCCTCTCTCTCTTTTCCCCAGCGTATCAGCTCGGCCTCGTATTCGGCTCCCCGGCCGTAGAGCTCCCAGAGTTTCTTACCGGCCAGGAAGTTGAAGCCTAGCTTGTCCTTTGGCGCCTCCTGCTCATATATCGTGCCCATCGCATCACCGGGACCGGTGGCACGGTTTCTCGGAATCATGGCAGTGATATCGAGCTTTATCCCCTTAAACACGAGACGGATCTTGCTGGCTGCCTCTTCCTGCGTCCACTTCCCCAGCACAGTTATGCAGAAATCGCCCTTGTTTGTCTTAACGAGCCACAGCCAGTCTTTCACATCATTCATTTGCTGACCGCCATCACCTAATGTATACCAATGTTTACATATTGTCAATCCCTAATGTCAATAACGCACTATACATATTATGTTACCTATCAGGCTAGGTGGACAAAGTAGCAGGTTAACAAATTGGTTAAAAAATTACCTGACTTTGCCAGTCATTGTTGCTATAATATCCCCAATATCTCTTTTTGTACCCTCAGGGGTCGCTTCATTTTTACCTCTTTGGTCATTTAAGCAACGGGTAATACTGCTCTATGGCGCCGGCTTCCCTTTCAAAGCTACCCATCGTCTTCCAGAACTTCAACATCATGGCAGTATAAGACGGCAAACGCCGATACCGCTCAAAAAAGTGATATCCCGCATCCATTACCTCACCACAACGAAGCTCTATCCAAGCCAACTCTTCATCGAGCAACCTTGATCTGAGCCTAGAGACCACATGACCTCGCATTAACATTAACGCTAAGATGATGATTAAAGCGGAATTTATACCAAATACCAGCTCGCTGGCCATCAGTCACCTCCCTTCTCTTTTTCTGACTTTACTTTGCCCTCCAAAAGAAGTGCGTGGAGTTAATACCAAGGATTTGTCCCCCCACTTCCATAATTGGCTCCTCCCCAAAGAAGGCTTGGCGCCAGAAATCTACCTCCTGTGGTGTAGGACCGCGAGCCCCAAGCCGGGCAATACTTAGATGCCAGAATCTACCCCCCTCAACTAATCCCTCTGGAATCTTCGCCCCGCTTGCCTGGGCGAGCTGGGTCAGATACACTTTGGACAAAATATCCAGGGTAAAGCAAATGCTCAGCCCATCCGGGAAATAGTGATAGCGCTCCCGCGGTGGGGTCCCAGCTGGTATCCAGGGAGACCCTCGGGCCCCGTCCTTCAACTTCTTGACAACAGCAACTACATCTGGAGCTCGTCTGTCCATCTTATTCCGTTTCTTTCTCCCTGTGCCCTCAGGGGGTCGCTTCCGCCGGTTCTGTCTGCCTCTCGGCATCCGGGATTCTTCTAAATATAATCTTAAGGTCCCTCGGCTTAAGCGGCATAACTTCGACGCGCTCTATCTCCATTTCTTTCCATGGTACTGATACTTCTTCAGGAAAATCTATGAGCACATGAGGCATTCTGATCCGAGGTAGCATGCGCTCAGGTAGTAACTGTTTCGCAGGTAGCACGATTCGAGGTAGGAACCAGCGCTTGGGTAGCACTCTTCGAGGTAGCGCTATCCTGGGTAGCCGGAGCCTGGGTAACAATGTCCATGATGGCAATTCAAATAGGAACTTTTTCTTTTTGGGTTCTTTGTTGTCCATCTTCCCCCTCCTTCATTATCCTTTTTTCTTTCTCAAAGGCGGGATGCCACTTGCCCAATTACAGCTGGGGCTACCCACATGGGAGGGGAAACACCAAACATTTAAGCTAGTTGGGGAAAGCAATAACCCCCTAGCACCCCAGTTTCCCCTGGCAGAGCCCGCCGCTAAAATGTATACCAATATTAACATGTTGTCAATCCTCAGTTTTATTTGCTACCATTCCAGCCCAGCCACCTCTTGATTCTCCACATCAGTGAATGTGGGCCCGACCGCTGGTGCGCTCGCATATTCTCCAGCGATTGCGTGGCAAAAGCGCAGTCAAGGCACCTATAGCCCCGAATGAAAACAGTAGTCTCTTCAATCACCCCGGGTGCCTTTGGGACACGGGGAACGGGGAAGGCTAAATCCAGCGCAGTTCTGGGGGGCAAATCAATTCTTTCGTTCACCTTAAGCACGAGCCCATGCTCAGTCCACTCTATGATTGCCTTGATTGCCTGCAGCTTGTCCTCCATTTTTACCCCTTGTCCTCCCTTTTCTCCCCCCCTTTAATTTACTGGCGCCAGCCCCAGCCGTCATCCTGCACCGGTGAAGGGCCGCCCCGGTAGAGCCGGTCCAGGGGAGAAAACTGCTCGTGCTGGAGCAGTGCTTTTTGGATATCGACAAACTGGGAATACTTCAGCACCATGTTAATGGTGGCATGGCCCAGCAGCAGCCGCACCGTGTTCAGGTCCATGCCGTTATCGAGGCAGTGGGTGGCGAAGTAATGCCGGAAGCGGTGGGCGCCGCCGCCGCTGACGACCCCGGCCCGTTCCTTCAAGCGGCCGAGCATTATCTTGATCGAGTAGCGGGACAGGGGCCGGCCGTCATCGGTCTGCCAGAGCTCATTGCCCCCCGCCTGCCGCACCTGGGTCAGGTAGCGTTTCAGCGCCTTGCGGGCCTCGCCGTTCATGGGCACCACCCTCATCTTGGCCCCCTTGCCCATGACCCGGAGCTGGCGCAGATTAGGGTCGAGGTCGGAAAGCTTGATCCCGGCCAGCTCGGAAAGCCTGAGCCCGGTGTCGACAAAGAGCGAGATAATGGCCTTGTTTCTGATGCCCAGGCAGCGGCCCTGGTCCTGCTCGCAGGTATCGAGCAGGGCCTTCACCTCCTGGTTAGAATAAGGCTCGATCTGGCGGTAGCGGGGGCGGGGCATATCGAGCCGCACCGCCGGATTTTTAGAGAGGTACTCCTCGTCCTTGGCCCAGCCGAAGAAGAACTTGACCACCTTGGCGTAGTGATAGATGGTGGCCGAGGCCGCCCTTTTTTTGGTGGCGCGGCGCCCGGCGCCGGCCCAGCGGTGCTTTTCGGTGGCCACATATCCCAGAAAGTCGGTTATGTGCTCCCGGCTGATCTCCTCCGGGTCGGGCCAGTGCTGGGTCCGGGAATACCAGGCCAGTCCCGAAAGGCAGTTCTGGTAGTACTCCACCGAGCGCTGGGAAAGGTATCGGCGCGAGCTAAGGAAACGCGCCATGAGGTCGTCCAGGGTCAGGCTTTTGGTTTTGGTTTCCATTTTTCATTTTTGCCCGTCCGCCTTAAGAGTTCCTGCTTTTCACTATTGCTAATAAACAGCAGGGACTCAAGGTGCCTTTTTTGGCCGATTTTGAGGCTAAATTTAGCCCCGTTATCTATTTTATTTTGGAAGGCAGGTACTCTACCAACTGAGTTACTCCCGCATTCAACTAGGCTGCGGGGACGGACTTTTTCTCCTTTTTAGCTTCGTTTCTCTGTATAGACATATTGACAATCTGTATAAACATTCTGGCAATTTCCATTGCTTTTTTTGCAAGCAGGAACTCAACAAGAGTCCCTGCTTTAATTAAATTTCATGCTCACCCCCTTTCCCTGTGCATATCTATTGACAAATTGGCAATAAAACTTTACAATCGGGGAACGAGCAGAGCCCTGCCTATAAAAAAAAAGGAGGATTGCCCGTCCGCCTATTTTCCTGTGGGCTCTGCTCCGCTCTCCCTCTTAAGATAGGTACCAAACTTGACCAATATCTCCTGCAAGTCAACGGGTAGGTCATAAGCCTGGTCCATTAGTTTATTTAACGTTTCTAACTCACCTTGACCCATCGGTTTATCTTTTATTCCTTCATAGTTAAACCGCAAGTGAACTACAGCTGTCAGTGACTTCGGCATTTCAATATTCGCCATTTTTAATCTTTCTCCATTCCGCTAAGAAAGCCAGCAAAACGTGCCATCAGCTTGAGTTCCGCTTCACTAAACCCAGCCACCAAGTCCATTAGTCGGGCCATTGGCTGACTAGGCTCCTCTCCTTGAGACCTGCTTGTCCTATAGCCGGCAAGGACAAGCAGCTTATCCTCCAGAGCCAGCATTTCATGGTTGTCTCCGCCAAAGGCTATGGCCAGCTTCTTGATGCTTTCCGGAGAGGCGGCACCATTGTGTCTAATGTCCCGAATGGTGGCATGGCTTAAGCCAGTCTTATCAGCCGCCTGTCTTAGAGACAACCCCTGCCCTTTACACTGCTCTTCCAACCACTCCCCGATACCTCTAGGTTGGAATTCCATTCTATTTTTACCCCCCCCCTCAAAAATTTTAGGCCTATTTGGTTGACATTATATCACCCCTTGTCAACAAAGTAAATACCCCCATTACCATCGTATCTGTAAAAGGGTATTGACAAAATGTAGATGCTCATTTACAATCTGGTACTACGGAGGTGTATTATGCCACAACATCCTTTATTCTATAAATATACCCGGGATTGGTTGTCTAAGGTTACGGGCTATTCCAAGGGGTATCTCAGCCGTGTCGCCACTGGTAAGATCCCACTGAGCCGTTCGTTTGTTGAGCGGGTCTGCTTCAAGCTGGGGGAGCCCGAATCGGAGCTGTTCACGACCAATGCCAATGCTATCTAAACACATTCCTGAGCTAGTCAGACCCCTCATCCAGCAATAATCCGTATTGGTTCCAAGCTAGGGATGTGTCTTCAACAGCCTGTCTTAAATCTAACACTGTGGAAGTGAGATGGCATCACCAACATTAACCGATAAACAGTTGACAGAGCGATATGGTAAGCGTGCACCAGGCGCAGTATCTCTCTTTGCTCCTTATGAGTGGGGATATCGTTGCCCTAAAGGGCATAGAGGAGAAAATATCACCTGGTCAGAGTTTAAGCAGCATATTTGGTGTTATAAATGCCAACTTGACTACCCATCAATGGACTGCACCATGCAAAGGCCGAGCTGGATGGAACCCGACGAATTTAAGAGCTTTGTGGCCAAGCTGCCATTCAAACCAAGAATATTGCCTGGCGTAGACCATTATATTGAGCTTCTCGATAAAAAGTAAATAGTCAGACACTGTTCAAAAGTGAATCACCGTCCAAAGGAGGCAATCTGGGATTAACACAGACAAATTTTGAGGGGGAAACAAAAGTGGAAGTGGCCATCAAAAGGATTCAAACTTTTGAGCCACGGGAAGGCTTTTTCTTGGCTTTCTCTGGGGGTAAGGACTCCATCGTGATTGATGACCTAACTAGGAAAGCTACTTCTGCCTTTGATTCTCATTACAACAAAACGGGCATTGACCCCCCGGAGCTGGTCTACTTTATCAGAGATAATTACCCTGATATCATCTACGAGAAGCCGCTGGAGAATATCTGGCACCTAGTAGAGAGAAAGGGCTTACCTCGGAGAAATGCTCGCTTCTGCTGTGAATATTTGAAGGAACATAGCGGGGGTGGACGTATAGTGCTCACCGGTATACGGTGGCAAGAATCCTGGCGCCGGCGAAGAAGACCCATGGTAGAAACCTGCCGATGGGTGAAAGCTAAATCCTTTCTCCATCCCATCATCGACTGGACTACGGCCGAGGTCTGGGAATACATCAAGAGCAATAATTTACCCTACTGCTCTCTTTACGATGAAGGCTTCCACAGACTTGGCTGCGTGTTGTGCCCGATGACTACAGCAAGACAGGCACAAAGAGACAAGGAAAGGTGGCCAAAGATAGCCGATGCTTGGTTCCGGGCTTGCCAACGGTTTTACGCTAAAGGTTCTGAGGGAACCAAAAGATGGGGCTCGGCCGAGGAGATGTTTGAGTGGTGGCTGAGCCGAAAAGCCGTTGCTGGGAACGATGACCAACATTCTATGTTTATCTGAAAAATAATAGCACTTCCCTCTATCTTTGGAGGTTACCTATGCGAAGCAAAATTCTTGATGAATTGAGGGCAAAGGAAACAGCATCATGGGACTCCCTCAGCAAGTATAAATTCATCATGTTTGGTTACCATGCCGCTATATGGGTTACCCTCAATCGTATTCACCATTGCCACCAGAGGAACCCCTTTTTGGATGTAGTGAAACTAGCAAAAGGTAAGATTGAAAGGATACGCTATCCAGGTATTGTTAAATGAATACAGAACTAACAGAGAGGTATGCGAGAGCCCTTCATGCGATGCAAGCCGGCGTTGCCTTTATGATGAACTTTCCTAGCCCAGAAATAATGCCGAAGCATTTGAGGGTAGGCATCAATGCCGCGATGTGTGACCATGCTGCCTTAGCAAAATTACTGATTGCGAAGGGTATTATCACCGAAGACGAATATCTACTTTCGTTGGCGGAAGCTATGGAAGCAGAGGTCGAACGATACAGACAATCAATAGCTGAACGGACTGGTGTTAAGCCGGAGGAGGCAATTGAGGGCGAGGGCTTTCACATCGATATGACCTGGGTAAGCGAGAGCAAGAAAGCCCTGAAGTGGACGGATGACACCTTCAAGACCTTCCTGGCGAGCCAGTATATGGTAAGCCCCCAGGGCACTTTAGAGGATGTTATTAAAAGGCTTACCCGGGAGCAGGCTGAGGAGTTTGTCAAGGAGATAAATAGCCGGCTGGAAAACCAGCCCGGTTTATTTGAGTAAACCACCCTGGGAGTGCTGGCTGATGATAAAGGCACTGCGGGAGAGGACGAAAACATGGCCGAGATAATGGGAATGATGAACCTCTATAGAGAAGAGCTAAAGGCGATGGCTCGTAGCCTGGATCAGGAAGGCCTTTCCCAGACCGCCATCTCTAAAGAGCTGGGAGTTTCCAAGATGACTATTCATCGTTGGCTGAACGGTGATGCTTGCGACCAAACAGGTAACAATTCGTTACTGTCACCATCAGTGTCCCATAATGTTACTTTAAGGTCATCAGCTCCCCACTATCTAGTTGTCTGCCAGGCGGTAGAGAAATTTTGCCCGCCGGATGGGATTACCTTTCCCGTCATCATCGCTGACCCACCATGGAATGTCTCCGACCCTGGCCATAAGCGAGAAAGAAAAGTCCGCCCACGTCCCTTTACCAAGGATTTTG